>R18__coassemble_1258_pt1 | contig 47832 bp, 43 predicted proteins | sample R18__metabat2_low_PE_054 | metagenome-assembled genome bin R18
CATCTACTTATGCCCCATATCCACCTATATATACAAAAATGGAATAAATCAATATATGTCATAAATATTACAAAATATGAAAACCCAAAATTAAAAATTTTTTTTATATTACAAAACAAAAATGTATTTTTTGTAATACATTAAATTTGTTAGTAAAAAAATAACTGCAATTACATTAAAAACATTGACAAGAATCACACTTGTATCATTTTTGCTAACTTTGCAATACTAAAAGATACTGTATCATAAATAGTAACGAATATATGACCATAAAAGACATTTTTGAGATATATACCAAGGCTGCTGTAAATATCTATGCTGGCAAAATATCTGGGGCGTTCCTTTTTGCCAAAAAGATGATAAAAAGCCTAAATAATTGGGATTTACAGAGAGAGTATGATGAACTATCAACAATCTACAGAAATATGCTCTCTTATAAAATAAACAACCCTACCCAAGATGCTGATGTAAGCCAAGATGAAATATACCATCAGCTTATAATAAATCTATTCCAGCTAATCACTAAGCTTCGCAATGACCTATTGAGGAGAGATACAAAGATGTTTGAACCAGAGGGAGAAGCCATACTCGAAGCGAATCCTAAGGCTATGTTTAACTCCACCGTAGAGGAGTTTGAGCAGTTACCTTTTTTACTACAAACTGCGTCGTTGATGAATAGTAACCAGACAACAGAGGATATAGACTATGCTAAAGCCGAAAAGCTACAAAACGAATACCAACAGACTATCTCTGTACTTTTCGCTTATACACTACTCCGCCCGAAACTCACACAAACAGAGTTATTTGTAGTAGAAAGTATCATAAAAGATGATAGGATAGCAATAGAGATGAGGTGTGTGGCTCTAACGGCTCTGACAATGAATGCATTGAGAACTTTCGACCGACAGAAAATATATCTTATAATAGACCTATGTCAAAGTTCAGAGCTAATGATACGCCAAAGAGCCATTGTAGGATTTGTGCTTTTGTTAGCCAAGTTTGGCAAGATATTAGATCTTGATAAAAATATAAGAGAAAAAACAGAGAATATGGCTCAAGACGAAGAACTTCTGAAAGATTTGCAAAACATTGTTTTTCAAATACTTCGCACTACGGAAACTGGGCAAATTACTCGCCATATCAACGAAGATATTATGCCAGAACTGCAAAAAATGTCGCCAAAGATAAAGGAAAAACTCGACGAAATAGACCCCGACGATGAAGATAAAATCATACCAAAACTAAATGATATAATGGACGGCTCTGACATATCTGATAAACTCAGCGAGTTTGCTGACCTACAGATGAGCGGTTCTGATGTATATGCCAGCACATTTGCACAAATGAAGCACTTCCCTTTTTTCAAATGGATAGAAAACTGGTTTACTCCTTTTAATACACATAATCCACATTTTGCTCGTTTCGGAGGTAAAAGGCGTAAAATTTTAGATATAATATCGCAAAACCCTATGTTGTGCCACTCCGACAAATACTCTTTGGCATTCAATCTACTACAAGCTCCAGAGGCACAAATTGATGCTATAGAAAGCGCTATCAGCCAAGAGAGCAGTCAGATAAAAGAGATGGTATCCGATATAAATAAAAAAGAGATGTTTTCGGAGAAGAATCAAATTTCAAACCATTATATATTAGATTTATATCGTTTCTATGTATATTTTCCTCGTCGTCAGGAGTTGGATAATCCTTTAGTGCGAGTTACAATGATAATGAACTCCGACATAGCCTTTCGTCTATTCTCTACAGAGGACCAGCAAATAGCGATAGCAGGATATTTGTATCAATACAATCTATATCTGCCAGCAGTACAACTCTATAAAAATATAATTTCTAAAAACACCAATCCTTCAGTAGAAATTTATCGTAATGTAGCATACGCTTACCAGCATATAGCAGACTACGCAAACGCTATAAAGTACTACATTTTAGCGGAAACTCTCGACAAACATAATATGTGGTACCAGCGGCGTATGGCATACTGCTATCGCCAGATAGGAGATTTCGGCAACGCTATAGCGTGTTATCGCCGAGTATTGGAGAGCAATGAAGAAGATTTTAGAGTAATGTTTCGATTGGCTAATTGCTATATTCAGAGCAAACAATACGCTGAAGCTCTTACTATCCTACATAAAATCAACTATCTAAAACCTGACTACCCTAAACTTCAATCTACTATGCTTGGGGCTCTGTGGGCTGACGATAAAATAGAGCAAGCACGCCTATGGGCTGAAAAATATAATGATAGGTGGAATACGGTAGAAGAATTCGCCCTAATAGGCCATATATATATGGCTTCAAAAGAGCGAAGCAAGGCAATAGACTCTTATAAAAAATCGGTAGAGAACGCAAAAAAACTCGGAGAATATCTTTCTATAGTATATCAAACAAAAGACATTGCCATACTCCAGCAAAATGGAGTACTAAAAAGCGAACTTGATATTGTACTTGAGTTTGTATTAATGGATAATTTCAAATAACATAAACCTATGATTACCAAAGAATTAAATATAAATGATTTTGATTATCCGCTTCCGTCTGAAAAGATTGCTAAGTATCCGCTAAAAGAACGAGATTCTTCTAAACTGCTACACTTTCAAGGCAATAAAATATCAGAGAGACGATTTGTAGAACTACCTCAACTGATTTCTCAAGATGATTTTCTTGTATTTAATAACACTAAAGTAATACAAGCAAGACTTAGAATGAATAAATCATCAGGAGCGGAGATTGAGATTTTCTGCCTTGAGCCATTAGAGCCAAGTGAATATCACGATGTATTTCAATCCCGGCAACGAGTAGTATGGAAAGTAATGGTAGGAAACCTCAGGCGTTGGAAGGGCGAGAGACTACAAAAAGAGTTGGATATAAAAGGCAAGAAATGTGTATTCGAGGCTGAATACATACGAGAATTAGGTAATATGTCGCACGAAGTGATTTTTCGGTGGAGCAACGCTGAAATTACCTTTGGAGAAATTTTAGAAAGTATGGGCGAACTACCTATTCCACCATATTTAAATAGGAAGACAGAGGCGCCAGACCTCGAAACATACCAGACAAAATACGCAAAAGAGCTTGGCTCCGTAGCTGCACCTACAGCAGGTCTTCACTTCTCTCCAGAGGTGTTTTCTATGTTGAAACAAAGAGGAATTAATACTTCAGAAGTAACTCTACATATTGGTGCTGGCACATTCCAGCCTGTAAAGCACGACGATGTAAGAGAACACCAAATGCATTCAGAAATGTTTTTTGTAAGCCTCGAAGAGTTAAGGCGACTTCTACAAAATTTAGGTCACATAGTAGCAGTAGGAACTACCTCAGTGCGTACACTCGAAAGTCTATATTATATTGGAAATAAAATACATAAAAATCCCTTAATTCAGGCGAGAGATATAGAGGTAAGCCAATGGGAAGCATACGAAGATAGTAGCGAACTTACTACCCAAGAGTCTCTGCAGGAGATAATCGGGTATTTGGAGCGAAACGAATTGGAGTATATCCAAGCAAAGACGACTATAATGATAGTACCAAGTTTTCGTTTCAGGATAGTAAGTAAGATGATAACTAATTTTCACCAACCTAAAAGCACTCTACTTCTTTTAGTATCGGCATTTATAGGCATTGAAAATCAAAGAAAAATCTACCAATACGCGTTAGACAACGAATTCCGCTTTCTGAGCTACGGAGATAGCTCGCTACTCGAACCTAATGTAGAACAGAAATAGTTTTTGGCTATCTCGTCATTTTTTACTAACTTTGCGGAAAATATTGAGTAATTAAATAACAAAAGAATCGAAAAAAGATGAATCTTACAATCTTATTGCAAGCCGCACAAGGAGGTAGCGTTTGGAGCACAGTCATAATGTTTGCTTTGATTATCGTAGTGTTTTATTTCTTCCTCATACGCCCACAGTCGAAGCGCCAGAAGGAGATACGCAAGTTCCAAGAGTCGCTTGAAAACGGTCGTCAGGTAATCACACAAGGTGGTATCTACGGCAAAATCCGTGAGGTAAAAGATAACTATGTAGTGTTGGAGATAGCAGATGGCGTAAAAATCAAGGTAAATAAAAATATGGTTTTTGACGCTACAGACCCATCATCGAAAGAGCAGTCTGCAAAATAAATCCTAAACCCATTTTTTTGGAAAATGAGTAACATATTCAGAAAGATTGTAAAAGTGATATTTAGACCACAGACAGCAATCTTTCTGTTTTTTTTGTTGTTATCTACTCTTTTCTGGCTTATGCACTCTGTAGGAGCCAATAGAGAGATAAAAATAGAGTATCAGATACAATATATCAACATTCCAGCAAATGTAAAGATAAATAGCAAGTTGCCTCGTACTATTTCTGTAAATGTAGTAGATGGTATAAAATCTATATTTGACTATTTCTGGGTAAGCGACCTCGATACTCTTACCATAGACCTCAACGACATCAATCAAAGCATAAAAAGTGGTAGAAAAACATTTGATATGGAGGCAATTATAGCACACTCCATTAGAGAGGATTTCGGAGAAGAAGCATTTGCTAAGACATTTGCACCACGGACACTATCTGTAGAATATATTACGCTAAGCAGTAAGAAAATACCTGTATTATGGCGAGCAAATGTAAATATAGATGCTAACTTTATGCTATCAGATTCTATTCGTATAAAGCCGAATGAAGTAACTGTCTTTGGCTCTAAAGAGTTGCTCGACACCATTTCGTATTTACCTATAACAAGCATAGATGAAGATACTTTGAGCGAAACTACCGAATTGGAGTACCGTTTAGACAAGAATAAAGAAGGTCTCTCTTTCGAGCCTCGTGGTATATTTATCAGAATACCTATCGATAAAAAAGTAGAAAAGACCATAGAGTTACCAATTTCTACAAAGAATAATCCATCGGGTCTGATGATGAATACATTTCCTCGTACAGTAAGCGTAGTATGTGCTGTCCCTCTCAGTCGCTTTAGTCAAATTTATACAGACGATTTTTCCGCAGAGATAGATTACCAAAAACGCACTACAGAAGGACGATGTCCAGTAATTATTTCTAAAAAGCCATTTTGGACTACAATACTTCGTTTAGAGCCTCAAGAAGTAGAATATTCGCTCGAGAAGACAGACAAATAACTATTATGCAAAAGCCTATAAAAGTAGCTATCACTGGCGGTATTGGCAGTGGAAAATCTACAGTATGTCGTGTGTTTGAAGCGTACGGCATTCCTGTATACTATTCTGATATTTGGGCAAGAGTGTTACAGGAGAATGACCCAAATATAATCGAAAAAATCATAAAAGAGTTTGGACATAAAGCATATACAAAAGATGGAAAACTAAACACAGAGTATATATCTAATATCGTTTTTACTACACCATCTAAACTTGCTATACTAAATAGCATAGTACATTATGCCGTAATAAATCATTTTGAGAAGTGGGCAGAGCAACAAAATACCAACTTGGTTTTATTTGAATCTGCGATAATTTTTGGAAACAATTTAGAGCATTTCTTCCATAAAACGATTGCAGTATTGTCACCTGAACCTATAAGGATAGAGCGAGTAATGAGGAGGTCGGCTCTATCAGAAAGCCAAATCGTAGAGCGTATCAGAAAACAGATGCCAGAGAAGGAAATACAAAGCAAAGCCGATTTTACTATACAAAACCAAGAATATATATCTGTACTTTTACAGATAGAAGATATATTGTCAAAACTCTTACCTTAAAAACACCAAAGAGTTGCCAAACAATAAAATTACCAAAGAGGTAAGCAACATTATGCCAGACACCAACTTGGCATAACTTTGGCTCATAGTATTATCCAAAATAAGAGGACGCGTCATCTTAAGCAACCAATAGACAGCCCAAGCACCTAAAATTCCCACCAAAGCCCCTGCCACTACATCTGACGGATAATGCACAGATAAATATATGCGGGAAAATCCCGTAAGGCAAGCCCAGATATGGATAGTCCAACTGTATAGTCTATTGCGAAACATCAGAGAGGAGAGCAAAGCAAAGCCAAATGAATTAGCCGCATGAGAAGACACAAAACTATAGCCTCCGCTACGATACCCACGCACAAAGTCCAGCGCCCCCTCAAGCGAAGGCTCATAGGAGGGACGCAGGCGTTCTACCAATGGTTTTATTAGCCCAGAGGAAATCTGGTCTGCCAGAGTGATTACAAGCGCTACCGCAAGCAATATCCATAATGCTCGAAGTCGATATGTTTTTATTATGAAAAATATGATAAAGATTGCAGATAAAAACCATATCTTCTGCCCTGTAAATATGTAGAAAAAGTCGTCAAGTCGAGGAGTATGCCAACTGTTGATTTCTACTATAATGGCTTTATCTGCCTCTATGATCCATTCAAACATATCAGATTACCTCTTCTTTATAGTGTGCATCAATATCAGATAATCGAGTTTTTATCATTTGGTCTATCTCTGAAGAGCCTTGATAATTTTCCTGTAAAGTAAGAAGATACTGCTTAGCTTGGAAATAGTCTTTCTGCTTAATATAGATATCTGCCATAAGTACAAACGAACGAGCTATCCAGTATTCAAATGGAGATTGCTTTTCTATAAAAGCTACGATTTCTTCTTCCGATTTGCTAAGTTCGTTTCTACGGAAATAGTAGTAAGCCAAATGGTAAGAAGCTTCTGCTCCTACTTCGTAGTTTGCTGCTTCAGATTTTAGGAAGTTCATATCAGGCAGAGCCGAGTGAACATCATCGAGACTCATCAACGATTTCATTCTACAGTAGCGTGCCTCTCTCTCTATATCGGCAGAGACAGGAGAAGATAATAATAGAGTGGCATTATCGACAACGAACTCGTGCTGATTGCCTTGATAGTAACAACGCAATACGCCAAGCTGAGACTTCTGCTTTACCTCATTATTTGATGTTACTTGCTTGAGTTTTTTGAAACATTCTGCTGCTTCGTCGAATTTCTTTTCAGAGAAAGCAATATCAGCAGCTCTTACCAAAGATTGCTCTTGATACTTATTACCGTCGAGCATTGAAAGTGCTTTATATCTATCCAAAGCCTTCGGCATATCACCTACTTCGTAATGGCTATCTGCCAAATAATATGTAGCATTGATACAGTTCAAAGAATTAGACTCAGAACAATATCTGTTTAGATAGTCCGTAAGAGCTACAACGGCGTTTTTATAGTCACCTTTAGCATACACTTTTTCTGCTGCTATGTAAGAAAGGGAATCCTCTTTTGATACATTAAGCAGGAGTGCCGAAGAGCCGAGAGACTTCAAGTATTCAGAGTAAGAAGCCACATCGTTTTTCTCTACATAAAGATTTTGCATACTCTCTAAAGCTACATTAGCCTGCTCGCTACCCGGATACTTTTCTACTACTTTTTTATATGCAGATATAGCCTCGAGCGATTCGCCCATATTCTCATAAAGCATACCTATCTCTAATATCGCTTTTTTAGCCAAAGTATTTTGAGGATACTTTTCAAGCAAAGTATTATATTCTACAATGGCTTGCGAATACTTATTCTGGACTACGAAAGCTCTACCTATTTCATATTGTGCCTGAGGAGAATATACTGACGAAGGGTATGAGGAGACAAGTTTTCGCATATCAGAAATTTCGCCTGTATAATCCTTCTGCAGTCCTTTGATAAAGGCTTTTTGATACATAGCGTAATCTGCAGAAGAAGATGATGAAGAAAGTATTTTAGAATAATAGTTTGAGGCTGTATTGAAGTTGCGCTTATAGTAGTAGCAGTCGCCTAAGCGAGCTTGAGCATCATAAAATAGTTCAGACTTCTTGTTAGTCTCTGCTTGCGAGTATTTAGTAAAGTATGTTATAGATTTATCCCAGGTATTTTCAGCAAAATAAGTATAACCAATAGTGTACAAAGCCTTAGCATAATCTTGATGATTTCTATCTGCACTTTTTGCTATAAAACTTTCTAAATCAGTACGAGATAGCCCATATTGTTTTAGCCTAAAATATGTCTCACCTCTATAAAGCAGAGCTTGATTTGAGATAGATTGAGCATTATGGAGTGAAATTGACTGCGAGAAATAGTCTTTGGCATCAGCAAATCTTTGGTCATTAAATTGCTGAACACCGAGTCGGAATAAAACATATTCCTTTGCCTGAATAATTTTTTGAGAAGGATTCCTCATAGAGTTGATAGAGCGAAGAGCCTCCTCGTAGTTACCTGCTGTCATATAGGCAGAAGCCAATAGTTCGGTAACCTCTTCAGAATGGGTAGAGGAAGGATATTCGGTAAGATATTTATTGAAAGCCTTTGTAGTTTCACCAAAAGCAGCCGTTGTCTTATATGTAGCTATTACATAATTATACAAAGCCTCTTCCTTAATTTTCTTATCTATACCTATATTGTAGGCAGAGTTGAAAGCCATTTTTGCCTGCGACATATCGTTGAGTCGGATATAGCATTGTCCGATAGAAAAATATGCATTTTCAGCAGTAGCGTCAGCCTTATTAGTAGTCTTTGATAGATATTTTATAGCCTCCTCTGTCTGATTTGTATTATAAAGGCTCATTCCCAATATATACATATCTTCTCGTTGTACCTTAGGAGCAAGTTGCTCATATTTTTTCAGTTTTTCTACAGCAATTTGATATTTTCTATCCTTGTAGTAAGATTCGCCAATAATGCGATATGCCTCCGAGTTATTTTGATTATTAGGATAGCGTTCTATTAGAGTCTCCCCTACCGACACTGCTTTTTTAGTATTGCCCTGTTGTTCATAAATCTGTAAAGAGTGGTAAAGGGCTGGCTCCTCATATTTAGTCATATTACAATGCTCAAATCCATTAAGAGCTGCATCGTATTGCCCTAAAACATAGTTGCAATACGCAATATAATATGTCCGCTCATCAATATATTTGTTTGAATAATTGACCCGCATAAAATCGCCCTTAGCCTCTTGATACTCCCCCTTTTGTATCTTACAAAAACCGCTCATAAGATAGTATTCCTCAGCGTCTTCTCTATTGAGTTCTTGCGGTGATACAGCGGCAAGCGAACTGCTTACCATTTTATATCTTTGTTTTTCAAAATAGTATTTTCCCAGAAGAAACGCCACGCGAGACCTCATAGGATAGTATGGATACTGTTTGACAAAACTGTCTAAAATAGTTACTGTCTGTGGGTCGCCAAGTTCGTAAGCAAGAGTAGCGATATAGTAAGCGGCATCTACATAATAGCCAGACTTTTTATCAGCATAGACCTTCAGAAACTCCTCAAAAGCCTTTTTTGAGGCTCCATATTTTTTTTGCACAAATAGTGCTTTGCCGTCTTCAAACTTCTGCAATGGATTACTATGTACCTGAGTCTCTTGCGAAAATAGTGTCTCCACTCCTAACAAACACACGAAAGCCAAAAATAATTTTCTCATAATATATTGTAAGTAACTTTTTGCTATTTATAAAAAACTTACAAAGTTAATAATTTTCATTGAAAATATAGAATGAAAAACACTAACTTTGCAGTCGATTTTACGGTGATGATTTTTTTTATCAAAAAAATCAGAGAGGGAATTGGGTGAAAAGCCCAGACAGTACCCGCTGCTGTAAGTTTTTATGATATATAGATATTGCATTCTACATAAGCCACTGAGACTACTTTCTTGGGAAGGCATAATAGCAAATCTATTAAAACGAGTCAGAAAACCTGCCGTATAATTCAATTGATAAGAAACTCCCGGGTTTGGAGGTGTCTTAGGTATTTTGGTGTCTACAAAACATATAAGATGTATTACATATATGCTGCTATTACAACTATATCTGCATTATATGGACAATCAGAATGTCTTTTAGATATGCCTAAAACTTGATATTGAGTTTCGCAATATAGACTATTGTTAAACAACTAAATATCTAAAAAATGAAGAAAAAGATTTTGATTTTCACACTCTTTATGAGTTGCTTATGTAACTTTCGGGCAGAAAGTTTTCGATGGAGTTCATTGCAGTATTGGGTAGGTCAAGGACCTGATAGTGTTGCTTTGATAATCAATTGGAATTATGACGGATATGCTATAGCGATAGGCTATAGGTTTGATGCAGAGAATAATCCTGTGGTTTCTAATATGTTTGAAGACATAGATAACACTATGGACGGTATGAGTATAAATTGGGGCGGTGGACTATTAAATGAGTTTACTTATACCAATGAAAGTTTAGGTATGAATAATATCGCTGGATTTGATAATCCAAATCAAAGTGGTATGGGTTTTTGGATGTATTCAGTCAACGATATTATGGCATCAGGCATTGATGGACAACCAATAAGTTCAGGAGATGTTGTATACTGGGAATTTAAGACAGATTGGAGTGTAATGGGAGTAACTCCATATAATGAAATTGATGTTATGTATCCAAGTTTAGCAAGTATTATAGTAGAATTACAAGACACTTCTTGTCAGTCTGCAACTTATAACAGAAATGGATTTAATCTTACAGCAAGCGATACAGATAGAGCTGGTATAAACATATTTAATAGATATGTAGGACAATATCCTAATGATACTGCATACAAACTTTATCTATATATTTTACCTAAAAGTCCAATTACATACGATACTATAAGAATAAACCAAGCAGGATTGCCATACTCGTATTACGGAGATACTTTATTTAGTGATTTTGGTAGATACGAAGTAATGTATGAGAATAGCAATGGTTGCGATAGTTTAGTAAAAGTAACCGTAATAGATACTGGATTTATCTGCCCTGTTATGATGATTCCATATCAAAATACCTTTACAGAAACATCTGTTTCTGATGCTACAATGGCTATATGCTGGAATAGATTAGACGATTTATCTATCTATCCAATGATATATACAACAAATTCTTATAGTCACGATATGAATGGTGGCGGTATGTATTTCTATCTATCTTCATCAAGTCCAATTGCTATGGTATCGTCTCCAGAATTTTCTACCCTAAATAATACAGAAATATCTTTATGGATAAAGAGGTCGGCAAATTCAACTTCTTATATAGCCAATATGGAGATTGGAGTAATGTCAGATATAAATGATAGTTCTACTTTTATATCATACGGAGATATTACACCAACTAACAATAAAGAATGGATATACATAGAGAAAATCCTAACAAATGTACCTACTACGCACAAACATTTAGCCTTTAGAGCAAAACGCACATCAGGTTCATTTTATTCTTTCTACTTAGATGAGATTAGTATAGCTACAGCTCCAACTTGTATAAAACCTACAAATTTATCAATAGATATCAATACACTGACTGCTGAAAGTACAGATATATCATGGACGGCTTCAGGTAGCGAAACTAATTGGATATTATATTATAAAGAACAGACATCGACAGAATGGGACTCTGTACTTGTAGACTCTATTCCTTACACTCATCTTGAAAATCTACAAGCCACTACCAAATATAATGCAAAGGTCAAAGCCGTATGCCAAATAGGCACAGACGAAAGTAAATTTTCTGACGAAATCATATTTGAAACACCTTGTGGATTTGAACAACTCCCTTTTATAGAGGATTTTACAATATCACAAACTAAATTACCTACAGATTGTTGGTTTAGAGCAAATACAAAAAGCGCAGATGTTTTCACTTCTCACTTTTTGCAGCAAACAACATCTACCTCTGGCTGGACATTCACATCTAACAAAACAAATGGATTGAATTCTAATCACATGAAATTGAATAACTACGGAGTCAATCGTTTCTATTGGATGGTAACGCCTACTATAGAAATTCCATTTAATAATTATTCAGAAACAACTCTTGAGTTTAATTTGGCCTTGACTAAGTATAATAAATCTACATCACCTGATACTACAGGCACAGACGATAGATTTATAGTCGCTATAGCTACTCAAAATGGCAATTATTGGGATTCAACAAATGTAACTATATGGAGTAATGACGGAACGGGAGATTATGAATACAATCAAATAGCCGTAAATGGAGAGCGTGTGATAATAAACCTCAATAGATATGTTGGACAAAATATCAGAATAGGTTTTTATGGAGAATCAACCAAAAGCAACGCAGACAACGACCTACATCTTGATAGCATTGTAATTTCTCAAGTTCTCAATACGACTCCAACTGTAATTACAAAAGAGGCTACTGATATTACTCAAAACTCTGCAATCATGCACAAAAAAGTAGTTATGGGGTCGCATCTAATAGATGTAGAGGGATTTTACTGGCGAAATGCAGGTAATAATGCAGCGTGGACTCGTACAAATGATAGTATATTATCAGATTTATTTCCATCTACAACATACGAATTTTATGCATTTGCTGAAACAAATGAAATGGAGTTTTATGGCGATACTCTTTACTTTACAACTGAAGGTATACCAGTTATACATCCTACTATTACTACATTACCAGCAGATAGCATATCTCAAACATCTGCAAAACTAAATAAAATAATATCTTCAGATACAACTGAAAATATAGTGTCATCAGGATGGTTTTATCGTATGGTTGGAAATGGAGCATGGATAAAAAATCAAAACAATGGATGGATTACCAATCTTATACCAGATACAGTATATGAATTTTATGCCTTTGCTACGACTCAAATAAATCCGTACGGCTATAATGGAGACACTTTACAATTCCGTACCTTGGCCCACACGGCACCGACTGTTGTTACAGGCTCTTATAGCGATTTGGAGTGCAATTCAGTTACTTTAAGTAAGAGCGTTACGGCAGGTAGCGAGCCTATCATCTCGGAGGGCTTGATGTATCAGAAGGAGGGCAATCCAGAGTGGAGTGAGGTGCCAGCAGACGGACACTTGACTTCGTTGGAGCCACAGAAGAGGTACTTCTACTACGCTTACGCTGTTACAGCTACCTACCCAATGACAGTAGGCGCTACAATGGAGTTCACTACGCCACTATGTAGCGATGTATCTTTGGCTGACAATATGGTTATGATTTATCCAAATCCAGCGAGCGAAGAGTTGAAGATAGTAGTAGAGGGCTTGACATCAGATGCAGAGGCTACAATACTTGATATTCAAGGCAAAGTAGTAGGTCGCTATACTATCGATGCAAATCTTGGTAGGACTAAGATAGATGTATCGGGCTTCACCGATGGCACCTATATGGTACGCATAGCGTCTCAAGACTTCAACCGCGTAGAACGCCTGATTATCAAACGCTAATCCACGGCGATAATACATACAATTACATTGCTCAGTCCCCCAAGGCTGGGCAATGTTTTTTTAGGAGAAATCTGATTCGATAAGTATTTATATGTTTTTATATTATATGTTTATATTTGCTTTTTTTAACTGTATGTTATTGACCCTTATTTTTATTGGCATCTATTTGTCATATTGTATTATATATTACACATTTTTCTAAAAAATGAGAATAATTGTTTGTAATTAGAGTGCGAAAAATGTAAAATACGCTTTTTTTTTTCTACTTTTGTACTTCCAAAAAAGTAAAATGTATAACTAAAATTTTCATTGTTATGTCAGAAATAGCACAAAAAGTAAAAGAAATTGTAGTAAGCAAACTTGGTGTTTCAGAGGCTGAAGTAGTAGAATCTGCTTCTTTCACTAATGACCTCGGTGCAGACTCTTTGGATACAGTTGAACTTATTATGGAGTTTGAAAAAGAGTTTGGTATTCAAATTGCAGAAGAGGAAGCTGCTAAAATTTCTACAGTTGGAGAGGCTATCTCGCACATAGAGGCAGTCGTAAAATAAATTTGAATTATGGAATTAAAAAGAGTCGTAGTAACGGGCTTAGGTGCTGTTACTCCTCTGGGTAACACCGTTTCAGAATTCTGGGACGGTGTTGTTAGCGGAAGGAGTGGTGCTGGAGCTATTACTCAATTTGATACAGAAAAATTTAAGGTAAAATTTGCCTGTGAGGTCAAGGATTTTGACCCCATGAAATATATCGATCCAAAAGAGGTTCGTAAAATGGATTTGTATACGCAATACTCTATGGCTGTAGCCGCTCAAGCGGTAGAAGACGCAGGTATTGATGTAGAGAAGGAGGATTTGGATAGAGTTGGAGTTATCTTTGGAGTAGGTATTGGTGGCTTGAAGACCTTCGAACAGGAGGTTTCGTACTATGCTACTACACAGGAAGCTGGTCCTCGCTTTAATCCATTCTTTATCCCAAAGATGATAGCCGATATTGCTCCTGGAATGATTTCTATAAAATATGGATTCAGAGGACCAAACTTTACTACCACTTCGGCTTGTGCGAGTTCTACCAATGCTTTGGTAGATGCTTTCAATTATATTCGTTTGGGTAAGGCTAATATAATATTGGCAGGCGGTTCTGAAGCAGCTGTATGTGCAGCGGGTATAGGAGGATTTGCCTCTATGAAGGCTCTATCTACTCGTAATGATTCGCCAGAGACCGCTTCTCGTCCATTTTCAAAATCGCGTGATGGATTTGTGCTCGGCGAAGGCGCTGGTTGCCTTGTATTTGAGGAGTATGAACATGCAAAGGCTCGTGGTGCTAAGATTTATGCCGAAATAGTTGGTGGAGGTCTGAGTGCAGACGCCAATCATATTACTGCGCCACATCCAGAGGGACTTGGAGCAATGAATGTAATGAAATATGCTTTGGAAGATGCTGAAATGAAACCAGAGGATATAGATTATATCAATGTTCATGGTACATCTACTCCGCTTGGAGATGTGGCTGAATTGAAGGCAGTAGAAAAGGTATTTGGCGAACATGCTTTTGACCTGAATATCAGTGCTACTAAGTCTATGACAGGACATCTTCTTGGGGCTACTGGGGCTATAGAGGCTATTATATGTGTTTTGTCTATAAAAAATGGCATAGTGCCTCCTACTATCAACCACGCTGAAGATGATATAGACGAAAATATAAATCCTCGCCTAAATCTTACTTTCAATAAGGCTCAAAAGCGTGAAATAAGAGCCGCTCTTTCAAATACATTTGGATTTGGCGGACACAACGCAAGTGTGATTTTTAGAAAAATATAGATAAAATTTATAAGTATCATAGAAGTTAATCTTATGATACTTTTTTGTTAAAAACAAATAATATAGAAAATTTATGAGAGAAGCAAGAGCAAATGTGCTTCATGGAATTATGCTTATGGCACTGTTTTCATTTTCTGCTTTTTATATAGCAGACCTACCTTTGATAAAACAGATGTCTTTAAGTCCACTAATAGTTGGTATTATTATTGGTATGATTTACGCTAATACCCTTCGTATGCACCTGCCAGAAACTTGGACACAAGGAATAGTATTTTGCAGTAAAACTCTACTTCGTGGAGCCATAGTATTTTATGGATTTAGACTAACATTACAAAATATTGTAAATGTAGGCACTGCTGGAATAGTAGTAGACTTAATAATAGTAATATCTGTAATACTATTAGGATTATTGATAGGAAAACTATTAAGGTTGGACCCTAATCTTACGATACTAATAGCATCAGGTAGTGCTATATGCGGTGCGGCTGCAGTACTTGGTACAGAATCTGTATTGCCAGATTCTAAACCTCACCAAACGGCAGTGGCTGTATCTACCGTAGTGATTTTTGGTACAATTGCTATGTTTCTCTATCCATCTTTATATCGTGCGGGTATAATAGATTTTGAGCCTAAAAGTATGGGAGTTTATACAGGGTCTACGCTACATGAAGTAGCGCATGTAGTAGGCGCAGGGAATGCTATGAACAATGCTGTCATTGCGAACACTTCGATTATCGTAAAAATGACACGCGTCATTCTACTTGTACCTTTTCTTTTGATTTTAAGCCTTTTTGTCAATACCAAAAAAGGTAACTCGCATGATGATAAAAAAAGTAAAATTGCAGTGCCTTGGTTTGCTTTTGGGTTTCTTGGAGTAATATGTATAAATTCCTTGCTACAATCATACAATCTTATGCCATCAAATCTGAATGGAGGCATAAATACGATAGTAGACTTTGCCCTAACTATGGCAATGACTGCTCTCGGATCCGAATCCAATTTTGAGAAGTTCAAAAAAGCAGGATTAAAACCATTCCTTATGGCATTTATATTATTTGTATGGTTATTTTCTGCTGGATACATTGCTGTAAATATACTGCCTAAAGTATCTTAAAAATAAAAGAAGTAGCACTATTAGTGCTACTTCTTTTATAGTAAATTAGATAGACATTACCACCTTTTATCCATCTCCTCTTGAGTGCGATAGCGGAAGCGTTCTGGGTCTGGCTGAACAAACACTTTGCGGCTATACTCCTCTGTATATCCAGGGCGAATTACTTTTTGTGGTACATGGCGAGAGTTTTGTAGAAAGTTGCCATTCTCATCTTGTCCTTTAGTAACTCCGTCAAGGTATTTTACCATAAAGTATGTTCCGAGTTTTTTCCAATCCTCAAGAACTCTTTGTGCTTGGTTTACAGAGTATTGGGTGAGGAACTCTGAAACATCTTCTGGGTTTGTAGCGTAAATATCTTTTGCTAAAGCGTCTGTAGACATTACAGAGTATTTGAAAGAATCGTCCCATTTCTTCTGTAAGGCTTTTAATTCTGGCATCATCTCCGAATACCTATTATATACCATGGAAGCCACCCAGTTATTAACCCAGAAAGCAGAATTCCATGAAAACTCAAATATGTTGCTCTCTTCAGAGTCAAAACACAAAGGTACAGTATTGATACTACAATACATAGGTACATACATACACATAGAAGCATCATCTACCCCAAACCATAGTATGCCACCGATTGGGTCTGGTAGCCAGCCTCGCATTTGTGCTACAAATGTAAAACCAGTCTGCTGAGTGGCTACTGGGCGTTCGTGAAAGTACTCTACGCCATCTACTTTGAATGTAAGCGGACTTGCACGGAAAGGTGTGCCACAGTCGCCAGAGCCTGCTCCTGTAGTCATATCAAGTGGAGTGCCTTCGTAGTGGTCACGCATATATTTTTTTACATCATCTACGGAAACTTGTTGTGTTGGCTTTATATATAGAGGCATTCTTTCGCGTGTCTCACCGTTTATGTAACTGTAGAATTTATCCATTGCTGGGTTTACTTGTCGGAAAAAAGACCAAACTCGAGATTCGCACGCTCTAAGTCCAGAGAAATCAAGTGGATTGTATGTGTCGGAGAAACTAAAATCTTCGTCTTTGCCGTTGAAATAACCTTTTGAACGAGCGAATGTTACTACATCTTTTGAATAGATGCAATTATCTTTATCTTTGAAAGGTATTTTTGTAATACGAGCCTGATTTGCATGAGCCGATACGCAATCATCTGGGATACGAATAGCTACCCATACAGCACCTTTTCTGCCTTCGCCCTTACCTATTAGTTCCATTACCCATACTTCGTTGGGGTCGGCGATAGAAAAACTTTCGCCAGAGGAACCATAGCCATATTTTTCTACCAAATCGGTCATTACCTTGATAGCCTCTCGAGCGGTTTTTGCACGCTGTAATGCTATATAAATAAGGCTGCCGTAGTCTATGATACCCTCTTTGTTTTCCAATTCTGGACGACCTCCAAAAGTAGTCTCTGCTATAGCTAATTGGTGTTCGTTCATATTGCCAACTACCTGATATGTATGAGGTATTTGGTCTATCTCGCCACGATATTCGCCTGAATCCCAATCATATATCTTGAGTTTTGTGCCGTTTCTATAGTCGGCTCTTGGATAAAAGTAAAGCGAACCATAGAGCCAATAAGAGTCTGCTGAATATGAGATAATAGTAGAGCCATCAATAGAGGCTTTCTTTCCTATAAGGAAGTTTGTACAGGCAAAAGCAGATGTAGAGCCTGCGGTAAGGATAATGGCTAAAATAGCCGTAATGATGTTTTTTTTCGTCATTATTATTTGATTTTTATTGATTGTTTGAACAACAAGGTATTTTATTGATGCGATTTATATGGCGACCGCCTTCGAAATCGGTGCTGAAGAATGTATCTATCATCTCTAAAGCTAACTCCTCGGGTATAAATCTTGCTGGTAATGATATGATATTAGCATTGTTATGCTGGCGAGCGAGCGAGGCTATTTCTGGTGTCCAGCAAAGAGCTGCACGGATTTTTTGGTGATGATTGACAGTCATATTTATGCCGTTGCCAGAGCCACATATAGCAATTCCGTATTCGCAATTGCCTTCCTCCACGGCTATGGCAAGTTTATGAGCGAAGTCGGGGTAGTCTACACTCGTTTCAGAGTCTGTGCCGAAGTCGTACACCATACAGCCTTTGCCTTCAAGGTACTTTATTACTTGTTGCTTTAGAGTATAGCCTGCATGGTCGCTTGCTATTCCGATAGATATTAGATTTATAGGTTTCATTTTTAGTAATGATGTTTTTTGTGTTTTGCAATAGTTGCAAAATTAGTTATTTTTTAGGTAAAATATACTATTAGATTAAACAAATATCACCTCTGGCGATATTGTAAGTCCAAACTTTTGATAAACTTCTTTTGTTATCCTTTCCGATAAGCCTATTAGTTCTTGCGATGTAGCATTGCCATAATTGACTAATACCAATGGTTGTTTGTCGTATGCTCCTACATTGCCAAATCGTTTTCCTTTGAATCCACACTGCTCTATCAGCCAAGCAGCAGGAATCTTCACTTCGCTCTCAGATACTTCGTAGAACGGCACATCACCAAACTGAGATTGAAGTTCCTCCAATTTTCTTTTTGTGCAATATGGGTTTTTGAAAAAACTACCTGCGTTTCCCAGTTCTTTTGGGTCTGGTAGTTTAGAGCGACGAATGCGGATTACAGCATCTCGTATGTTTTTTATTGTAGGTGCTTCTATATTTTCAAACTCTTTTTTTAATGCCGAATATGATAGGTTGATTTGGGGATTTATATCCAATTTGAAAATTACAGATGTAACTATAAGCCTTGCCCAATCAGGCGACTTGAAGTTGCTATGACGATAGCCATATCCACACTTCGATTTGTCTATTATAGTTATGCTACAATTTTTGGGGTCAAAGACCTCTACTGCCTCTATTACATCTTTTATTTCCGCTCCATAGGCACCGATGTTTTGCACTGCCGCTGCTCCTACTTGGCTCGGTATTAGAGATAGATTTTCCAATCCTCCAATCCCTTTTTTACACATATCTGCTACCAATGCGTCAAACTCTACGCCAGAGCCTACTTTGAGCCATATATGGTTATTGTCTTTTCTTATCTCTTCGATATATTGAATTCGGGAAAAAAGAATTGTGCCGCAGAAGTCGCCACGAAACAGCAGATTGTTCCCGCCTCCGATATGGAATAGTGGCTCGTCGCTATTTTTGTTTGAAACGAAAAACTCTTTCAATTCATCTACAGAAGAGTATTGAAAGAAGGTTTTTGCTTTTATGTCCAGTCTAAAACTGTTGTAATTTCGTAAAGAAAAATCCTGTCTTATCATTTTTTGAGAGCCAGAATCTGTTCGGCGTGAATTTTTGTCTTTATCTCTTTTGGTTGGAATATCTTTTCGATTATTCCATTTTTGTCTATGATAAATGTAGTGCGAAACATACCCATATACTTTCTGCCATACATCGACTTTTCCCCCCAAGTGCCAAACGCTTCTGATAACGATTTGTTTGTGTCTGCTATCAAAGAAAAGTTCAATCCGTGTTTCTCTATAAAGTTTTTGTGGGATTTCTCGCTATCTGCACTGACACCAAGTATTTCATACCCTTCAGATACAAGCGTATCTTTATAGTCGCGAAAACTACAAGCTTCAGCCGTGCATCCAGAAGTGTTGTCTTTAGGATAAAAATATAATATCAGTTTTTTGCCTTTGTAGTCAGCAAGTTTTATTTCTTGTCCATTTTGGTCTGTGCCGAGTATTTCTGGGGCTTTATCTCCTATTTGTAGTGCCATGTTTTTATTGTATTTTGTGAAAATTATTCGGCAAATTTACTAAAAAGCCGTAACTTGTCGTCTCTTTTGTATAACTTTGCTTATTGATTATATATTCTGTATATGACTAATGACGAGTTTTATATGAGCCGTTGCCTGCAATTGGCAACTTTTGCAGAGGGATATACACATCCTAATCCTATGGTAGGAGCAGTAATAGTATGCAATGGTGAGATTATTGGCGAAGGCTATCATCGTCGCTATGGCGAGCCGCATGCAGAGGTAAATGCTATAGATTCGGTAAAAAATAGAGAGTGGCTCAAAAAATCTACTATGTATGTAAGCCTTGAGCCTTGTTCGCATTGGGGCAAAACTCCTCCGTGTGCTGACCTTATAGTTAGTTGCGGAATACCTCGCGTAGTAGTAGGTATGCTCGACCCAAATCCTAAGGTGAATGGGAGAGGTGTGGGGATATTGCAAGAGGCTGGAGTAGAGGTAGTTGTGGGCGTACTGGAGGAGCAGTGCCGTTTTGTCAATCGCCGTTTTATAGTTTCGCAAACTGAAAATCGTCCGTTTGTTATACTAAAATGGGCTCAAACTTCCGATGGATTTATCGATAGAGAGAGAGAGAATTTGACGCAATCTCCATTACGCATATCTAATGAGATAACGAAAACTCTAAATCATCAAAATCGTACTTTCGAAAGTGCTATAATGATAGCCACCAACACGGCTATAAAAGATAATCCACACCTTACTTCTCGGAAGTGGAGTGGGCGCAATCCATTGCGAGTAGTTCTTGATCGCTCGCTACGCATACCTAAAGACTATAAAATTTTCGACCAATCTACATCTACCCTAATTTTTAATTCTATTCGACACGAAATATTGGAACAGACAGAATTTGTAAAGATAGATTTTGCTAAAAATATTATACCACAAGTATTAAATGAACTTCATAGTAGGCAGATACAATCGCTTATAGTAGAGGGCGGAAGAGTACTTTTGCAGTCGTTCATTGACTTCGGATTGTGGGACGAATGCTATGTGGAATTGTCGCCTGACCCTATAGGAAGAGGCGTTTCTGCCCCAATACTTAGAAATGCTGTTTTGTGTAAAGAGACAAAGGTTTTAAGCAATATCTGTCTTGAGTATAAAAATAGACAAATGATTGGAGTCTAAAGAATATGCTTTTTTGTTGTTGTTTCGAAAAAAATTAGTAACTTTGCAAACTTTTTTGACTCGCAAAGAGGCTTCGTCAAAGTAGCAATGTTTAGCTTTAGTCTGAATAACTCGCCTCACGGTCTTTTATTTTAATACATAGTTAGTAAAAATGTACGCAATTGTAGAAATCCTTGGACAACAATTCAAGGTAGAAGCAGGCAGAAAGATTTTTGCCCACAGAATGAACGAAGCCGAGAGGGGCTCAAATGTAGAATTTGAAAATGTGCTTTTGGTAGACAACAACGGCGATATAAAAGTAGGAACTCCTACTGTAGGTGGAGCTAAGGTTGTAGCAGAAGTGCTTTCGCATGTAAGAGGCGATAAAGTTTTGGTTTTTAAGAAAAAACGCCGTAAAGGTTATAGAAAACTGAATGGACATCGTCAGGATTTTACAGAGTTGTTGATTAAAGAAATTATTGCTTAACAAAGAAAAAGGTAAAGAATTATGGCACATAAGAAAGGAGTAGGTAGTTCGAAGAACGGTCGTGAATCGGAAAGTAAACGACTCGGAGTGAAGATTTTTGGCGGACAGTTTGCTAAGGCTGGCAATATCTTAGTTCGTCAGAGAGGTACTGTACACAACCCAGGTCTGAATGTGGGAATGGGTAAAGACCATACTTTATTTGCTTTGGTAGCAGGTACAGTAGAGTTTAGAAAACGCCGCGACAATCGCAGCTATGTTTCTGTAGTTCCTGCTGTTTAAGAAGAGGAATTCTCTGAAAAAGATTGCAACCTGATAAAAATCAGGTTGCTTTTTTATTTATCCATAAAACTTTTTTGTAACTTTGTAGTCAAAAATAACATAATTAGTAATGATAAAACGGATTGGGTTATGAAAGATATTTTTATTTGTTTGATGCTGATATGCATATCTGTGCCGTCTTTTGCTCAGTGGGATGATGTGTATTACACGCCGAAAAAGAAAGATAAGCCCACTTATGAGAAGTCGTATGAGCCTGCGGAAGTAGGGTATTACGAGCAACAAATCAAAGAAGGAAAGTCTGAGAATAGAGTAGAAGCATTGATAGAGGAGACTAATTTGTCGGATTTGCCTGACGGTATTTATGAGGTAGAGGTTGATGGTTTTTCTATCCGTTCTCTATATGGAGAGTTTGCTGATATTACCAATATATATAACCTCAGACAGGGTAGATACACGCTGTATGTGGATAATGCTTCGCTCACATTCAAAGAAAATACTGTGGATATATACTACAGTAATAATTATTATTGGGAGTATCCTTGGGGTTACTGGGGAGGCAGTACATGTGGGCTGTATACTATGGGAAGACACTATTATTCTATATATGATTTCTGGTATACTCCTTGGCTATATTCTGGTTATTATGGTTGGTGTTACTATCCTTATTTTTACTGGGGGTATCCATGGATGTATTATGGCTACTATAATTACGGTAATTGGGGATATGGTAATATATATGCAAACACTCTTTCCTATATGAATAGTATGAGAAGGTCTCCTTACTCTTCGGTATCTTATAGTAGTAGCAACCGTGATTTGCTTGGTAATCGTATTAATTCAGATATTAGTAGGCGTAGCGCTTCTGCCGATATGGATAAAAATGTAGCTTCTCGTAGAAGTGGGAATCAGGATAGAAAAGTATCAACTACTACATCAACTCGTTCGGATATATACGGTAATAGTAGAAGTTATGGTTCTTCTACTCGTACTTCGCGAGACAATACGCGTAGCACAACAGATAGAGACCGTAGAACTACTACTACTAGAGACTCTCGCTCTACATCTACCCGTTCTAACACTGTGAGGTCAGGGTCATCATCGTCTCGTAGCGGTAGTTTTGGTAGTGGTGGTTCGTCATCAGGTAGAAGTGGCGGCGGAAGTTCGTCAGGTAGTAGAGGAAGAAGATAGGTTTTTGTACATAATACCATAATGATAACTTATTTTATAATGTAAAGATGAAAAAAGTATATTTGTTTGTCCTGTTATTTGGTATATCAATAGTAAGTGTATTTTCTCAAAATATATTTGATATGTCGGGTCTTAATACAAAAAGTATTAGTGGCACGGCACGGTATATGGGGATGGCTGGTAGTTTTGGTGCTTTGGGAGGTGATGTCTCATCTATATGGGACAATCCAGCGTCTTTAGGTATTTTTCGTAGCAACGAGTTGAATTTTTCTTTGAATATCCAACCAACTGCTACAACCTCTCTGTTTAAGAACAATAAATCTTCGGAAAATCAGACTAAAACCTATGTAAATAACTTTACATGGGTATTCAATTTGCCTTCTGGTAGGGAGATGGGGTATCTCTCTTCTAACTTTAGTTTTGGATTTCATCGTTTGAATAGTTTTAATAGAATATACAATGTAGGAGGGCAGATAAGCCGCTCTTTGAGTGATTTAATTGTAAATATGACAAATGGGCTTACTGCTGGTGATTTGACTTTTACAGATGATTATGATCCATACAGCAATGCTGATATTGGTTTTCTTTCAGTGCTTGGATACCAAGGCTATTTGATAGATCCTGCAAATCCAGATGACCCTGATGATATTTACTGGAAATCGGCTATGGGTGGAGGTACTAATAAATATAACTTCAAGGCACAGGAATTGGGATATATAGATAGTTATAAGATAGCATATTCTGGAAATGTAAATGATGCTTTCTATTTTGGACTTGGCGTGTCGCTCGAAAATTATTACAAAGAGCGTAAAACTATGTATAACGAAAATATGTCTGTTCAAAGTTTTGACCTCTACAATGAAACCTTTATTTCTGGAGTTGGCGTAAATTTTGATTTGGGTTTGATATGGCGTACTACTGATTATCTAAGACTCGGAGCATCGATAAAAACACCTACATTTTATAGTATGAAGGTAAATCAAATTTCCAATTTGCATACTATCTCTGAGGCAGACCGCTCGTCGATAAAGCAATATAATGCCGAATCCCCAGAGTTTCAGACGCTCTATAAATACCATTCTCCTATGGAGATGCAGTTTTCTGCTGGTTTGATATTTGGTTCGCGTGGTGTTTTGAATGTAGATTACGGTTTGTCAATCGGTAGTATGCAGAAATTTATTGGATATAATGACAATGTTTTCTCAGACTCTGAGTTTGCTATAGAGAATAAAGGTGTCAAAGATTTTGCTCGTATTAGTACGATATTTAAGATAGGAGGTGAACTTAATGTCAGCAGACGAATAAGGCTTCGCGCGGGATTTGCTTATATCGCCTCGCCTATCAATAGAAATGCTACTCGCGACTTCCCGATAAATACTACTCGTACTGATATGGAGTATACTATCGACTGCGACCAGTATCTCGGCTCATGCGGTATAGGATTTGTATTCAACAATGTATTTCTTGATTTTGCTTATATATATAATCGTCATAATCAGATATTTATGCCTTTTGAGATGTATTCAAATACAGAAAGTAGTCTTTTGGCTACAGACCGTCATAATATAGTAGCAACTCTTACTTGGAAGTATTAATTGGAATGAAAAATAAAAAATAGGCTTTTTTGAGTAGAAGCCTATTTTTTTATTGTCCTCCAATATCTGTTGTAGTGGTTTTATGCTTAGGTATTTATATGCATACAAAAGACAAAAGAGTAAAGGTATATTTTGCCTTTACTTTTTGCTTTTATAAATAATTAATAACACATTTTTCCTATTATGCTGTCAAGGTATATTCGTGCGAAACTGTCAAGCGTTTTCTGCCTTTTGCTCTACGAGCAGCGAGAACTCTACGACCGTTTGCAGACGACATTCTTTCTCTAAAGCCGTGTTTATTTCTGCGTTTTCTATTCGATGGCTGAAATGTTCTTTTCATGACTTTAATTTATTATTTGTTATACTAATTTCTACTTCTAAATTTTTGGACTGCAAAGGTAATACTTTTTTTTTAACTGACAAAATTTTTTGTTGCCTTTGTAAGGTAAAATTGATTTTTTCTTAACCTTACTGACACAATTTTTTGTTACTTTTGTAGGGTAAAATTGATGTTTTCTCAAACTGTACTCTAAAAAATGAAGAAAAATTACCTTTTTGTGCTATTTGCTACCCTATTTTGCTTTAATTCACTGTATTCTCAGAAATTTATTTATGATGTAGAGAATTTTACATATTTCGATAATAAAGTAGTGCATCGTCCAGCCCATACACGGAGTTTCTACTTTGCTAATCGCCTGACCGCCTTGGCTGGTATAGGATTGGGCGATGTGGCTGGGGCTTATCATTCTCTATATGCGGGTGTTGGATATACTCAACCATTTGGCGATAATTATAAGCAATTTGATGTGCGCCCTATGGTATATTATAATTTTACACAAGGCGGAGCAAGCTTTTTCTGTGGTATTTTTCCATACTCAAAAATGATTAATTCGCTTCCAAGCCTAATGCGTACAGGCTCTTCAGACTACAATACGCCTAATATGCAAGGATTTCTATATCAATACAAATATGAAAAAGGTTCTGTAGAGGCGTTACTCGACTGGCAGCAACTGAGAACAGAAAGGCAAGGCAATAGATTTAATTTCGCTATAAATGGCCGACATACATTTATAGATGCAGATATTAAGTCGTATGTGTCATTTTTCGCTCAATGGGAAAGGTCTGAACATAGAGATAGTGCTATCGTAGATGATGTATATGGACTTGATGTAGATAATATAAAGATAATGCCTAGCCTGACGGTAGATTTTTCAAAAAACACTCCGTTTCGTGCTTTGAATGTAAATATAGGATACCTATTTGCTTATCAGAACCATAAGTATTTAGCAGCAAACCATACAGCCCATGCTATGACTTTCGACTGTCAAGTAGCGTGGGAAATGCTTTCGCTGAAAAATTCTCTGTTTTTCAGTAATAGGAGTATATCGCCACTATCGAGTTTAGCCCCAGAACTTACGATTTCTATGGGAGATGTTAACTATACATTGGGGCTGTATAATAAGACAGAACTATCTTGTGATATAGTATCTACGCATAGATTCAACCTACGAGCTGCTGTGTGTATGCATACTATAAATAATTACAAGGTGGGTTTTCAACAGAAACTTACTGCAAGAATATCAATATAAGCGACTCTTTCAAAAATATAGTGATGTCGAAACCTATTTATAAGTACATATATATTATAGCGGCCCTATTGATAGTATTAGCCTCTTTGGTATTTACAAATAGGCTTTCGGATAGTATCAGTCAAGAGGAGCGAACAAAGATGAGAATTTGGGCTGAGGCTATGATTGCATTTAGCCAAATAGAAGAGGAGGATACAACGAATTTTATGCTAATTTGGCATATTATAGAGAGTAATAAATTGATTCCTGTAATTATTGCAGACAAAGAAGATATAGTGATAAACTATGTGAATATCAATAAATTACCAGAAGATAGAGAGAGGTTTTTCAAAGATAAAATGGAGGATTTTAAGCAGCAAAATCCTCCTATCAGGCTAAAAATATCAGAAGACGAGGAGCAGTACATATATTATGGACAATCGTATTTGCTATGGTATCTGCGAATGTTTCCCTATGTACAGTTGTCGCTAATATCTGTGCTATTAATTGTATTTTTTTGGGCTTTTGCCTCGGATAAACGAGCCGAACAAAATCGAGTATGGGTAGGTCTATCTAAAGAGACTGCCCACCAACTCGGTACTCCTATCTCGTCTCTTCTGGCTTGGCAAGAGATAATGAAAGACGACAACTCTATTTCTCCTGTAATGAAAGAGGAAATGGCAAAAGATATTATGCGGCTACAGACCATCTCCGATAGATTTTCAAAGATAGGCTCCGAACCTGCATTGAAAGAGGAGAATATAGTCGATATTCTACAATCGCAAATCTCATATCTACGAGGTCGTACCTCAAACAAGGTGAAGTATGAATTAGATTCCCAAAATAGAGATATTAAGGTAAAGGTGTGTCGACCGCTTTTTGAGTGGGTGGTAGAGAATTTGTCGAAAAACGCTGTAGATGCGATGTCGGGAGCGGGAATTATTAAGTTTTCCGTAAAAAAGGATGGTCGCCATATATTGGTAGACATACAAGATACAGGAAAAGGTATTGCTGCCAATATGTTCAAGCAAGTGTTTTTGCCAGGTTTTACTACCAAACAGCGAGGCTGGGGACTTGGGCTTTCGCTTTCAAAAAGGATTATCGAAAACTACCATAAAGGCAAAATCTTCATACTGTCCTCAGAGGTAGATAAAGGCACTACTTTTAGGATTGTGTTGAGAGCAAGCCTATAAAAAATAGGTATTTTTATGAAAACTTTATTTTTTTGAAATGAAATACAAGAAACTATTTTTATTTGTTGTGCTAACGCTAATTGCTCTACAGTCAGAAGCACAATATAGATATTCTATAAAAGCTTCTGCAATTTATGGCAAGGTGTTGAAGCACTCTAAAAACCTCGATTCTATAGCCAATGGCTCTGTACTTGGAGGCGAGATAGCATTTGAGTGGGCTTCTAGTGGCGAGGGGCAGTGGGAACAGTATTGGAATTTTCCGTCTTTTGGAATAGGTGCAGGATTTGTAAATCTGGGTAATAATGCTCTACTTGGTAATGCTGTTTTTGCCTACCCATACGCTTCTATTCCTTTGGTAGATAATGAAGTATTGCGATGGAATATAAAGATTGGTGCGGGTTTGGCTTATCTTACAAAGACTTGGATTGACGCCGATACTACTCGCGGTGTTGATGTATCTACGGCAAATTCGGCAATAAGTTTTCCTATAAATTTCTATCTCAATGGATCTACTTTATTAGAGTTTTTAACCAAAACACCGTTGGGTTTTTTCGCAGAGTTAGGCTTCTCGCACATGAGTAATGGGAGTTTTAGAAACCCTAATTTTGGGCTAAACTTTCTTTATGCCAAAGTTGGGGCAAATTATAGATTTATAAATGATTATAATAGAAAGCGATTTAATCCAGCATACGAATTGCCTTACGATTTTGAAGGAAAAATCGTGCTGTCTGGTTTCTCTCGCCAAGTCAATTATTTAGATAATAAAAACTTTCCTGTCCTGTCGTTGCATTTAGGAGTTGCCACTCCTCTTACGAACTGGTATGCTTTAGGCGGTGGTTTGGATGTATTTTACGACGGTATCTATACGAATCGTCCTACTAAAGATAATCCTATTTTCGACAAATATCTAATCGAAAAAAATGATGATATGAATAAACTTAGAGTAGGATTGTCTATAAATAACGAACTGGTAATGGGGAGAATAACTGGATTGATAGATTTTGGTGTATATTTATACGACCCTATAAGAAATGCGTATCCTCATTTGCAGAAAAAACGAGGGTTATTTTATGGATACAACCCAGATAAAGAGGACGGATGGAACTATTTTCGTATAGGATTGAGGTATAGAGTTATTGATAATTTTGTAGTGCAAGTTGCTGTAAAAACACACCTGAAAACTGCCGAGATGCTTGAAGTAGGTATTGGATATCTTTTGCCGTTTTATCGACACAAACATGGCTCTTTGAGTAGTAATAGCAAGTATTATTTCTATCATCACGACCAACGCGAAGCACCAGAATATCCATCTATTTGGCTGAGATAAAATAAAGAGAGGTTGAAGCCTCTCCCTATTTTTATATTGTCTTTTTGTGTGAAATGCTATTTCAATGCTTTGTCACAGTATATGCAGTGTTTTAAGCCATCTTCCGTAGTATGGTATAGAGGACAAACCTCCTCTGTGTGGCTTATGCAACGCGGATTATCGCACGGCTCTCCCTTAGTGAAATCATCTGCTTTTGCCTCGACTCCTTCGCTTTTCCACTTCAATAGCGTGTAAATCAGTGCCATACGAATGTATTTGCCATTCAATACCTGCTTGAAGTAGCAGGCGCGTGAGTCGCAATCCACATCGTATGCTATCTCATTTACCCTTGGTAGAGGATGGAGTATTATCATATCTTTTGGGGCGTTATGTAACTTATTTAAGTCAAGTATAAAGCTATCTTTCAGACGATTATAGTCTTCTTCGCTATCAAACCTCTCTTTTTGAACTCTGGTCATATATAGGACATCAAGTTGAGGCATTACCTCCTCCAAGTTCTCTGTTTCTACAAACTGGCAGCCATCTCTTAAAATGTCCGCTTTGAGGTACTCTGGTATCCTCAACTCTTTAGGAGATATAAATACGAACTTTACCCCTTTATAACGCTTCATTGCTTTTGAAAGAGAATGTACTGTTCGTCCATAAAGGAGGTCGCCACAGAAACCAATTGTAAGGTTCTCAAAGCAACCTTTTTCTCTATAAATAGTAAGAAGGTCTGTAAGCGTTTGAGTAGGGTGGCAGTGTCCTCCGTCACCTGCGTTGATGACAGGGATAGAGATGTGTTGTGAGGCTACCCATGGTGCTCCCTCTTTGTTGTGCCTCATAGCGATAATATCGGCAAAACACTCTACTACACGCACAGTATCAGCCACTACCTCGCCTTTGCTGACAGAGGAGGCAGCTGCGTCTGAGAACCCTAACACATTTCCTCCAAGTTCCATCATTGCAGCCGTAAAACTCAGTCGAGTTCTTGTACTAGGCTCATAGAATAGAGTAGCGAGTTTTTTACCTTTGCATGACTCCGCATATTTCTGAGGTTTGTCAATAATATCGAGAGCCAAATGTATGAGTTGGTCTATCTCTTCGATAGAAAAATCTGTAATCTCAAGCAGATTGCGAACTTTCTTCATTTTACAAAGCGGTTTTTATTATTTAGAGAATTTATTTATTGATTTGCTTTTCAGTCATTTATCCAACTTTCGTCACTTGGATTCTGGCGGAAGCGAATGAGTCTATCAATGTCTTTTTCGCAGATAAATCCCTCTTTTGCTGCCACCTTTACTAAGGTGTCGAAGTTAGAAATACTTGTGTTTTCTATGTTTGCTTTTTTTAGATTATCCAACCCTTTTTGCATTCCATAGGTAAAAATGCTTACGATACCAAGCACTTCGGCTCCGGCAGCGCGAAGTACCTCTACTACCTCAATAGAGCTGCCAGCCGTAGAGATGAGGTCTTCTACTACCACTACCTTTTGTCCTTTATCAAGCCTTCCTTCTATTTGATTTTGTCTGCCGTGGTCTTTTGAGCCAGAACGGACATAGCCCATAGGTAAATTAAGTAATGAGGCGGCAATGGCTGCGTGTGCGATTCCTGCTGTGGCAGTTCCCATAATCACCTCTACATCAGGGTATTTTGTTTTTATTATATCAGCAATAGACTCTTCTACTATTTTTCTCTCATTTGGAGCCGTTAGGATAAGTCTATTATCGCAATATATAGGGCTTTTGATACCACTTGCCCAAGTAAAAGGCTCTGAAGGGCGGAGAAATACCGCTCCTATGCTAAGTAATGCTTTTGCAATTTTTTCTTCCATTATAATAAAAATTTTTATTTGTCTAAACTATCATATTACTACCTGTCAAGAGCAGTATAAGCATTATTGATCCTACAATAATTCTATAATAACCAAAGGCTTTGAACCCATATTTTGCCAAAAAACTGATAAAAAACTTGATAGCCAACATAGCCACTATAAATGCAACAACATTGCCTATTATCAATGCTCCGATATTGTCCATAAGCAGAGAACGAGAAGCAGGGTCTATCAGCAGTTTCAGCATTTTGTAGCCAGCTGCGGCTGCCATAGTAGGCACAGCTAAAAAGAATGAGAATTCTGCTGCGTTTTTTCTTGTGAGCTTCTGAGACATACCTCCTACAATAGTAGCCATAGAGCGGCTTACTCCGGGTATCATTGCTATACATTGGCACAATCCGATGATAAAGGCTCTGCGGCGAGTCATAGTCTGGTCTTTTGTAGTTTTTGAAAATATCCTATCGGCAAAAATCATAAATACTCCTCCGATGATTAGCATTATGCCTACTACCATTACACTCTCTAAAAGTTCGTCTATTTTGTCGGAAAATAAAAATCCTAAAATAGCGGCAGGAATAAAGGCTATCAGTAGTTTCCAATAAAAATCATATTTCTCTGTAAAATTTGAGAAGTAGATACCAAGTTTTTTACTTACAGAAAGAGTTTTTTCTTCGTTTGATAGGGCAAAAACTTTCAATGGTTTGATATTGATGAATCTTTTGTAGTACAAAACTATTACCGATAGTATTGCACCTAACTGTATAATTACGGTAAAAGCCTTTGCAAACTCGTTTTGAGGCACACCCAGAAGGTGCTGGGCTATAATCATATGTCCTGTTGAGGATATGGGCAAAAATTCTGTCAGCCCCTCTACTATAGCGATAATGACAGATTGAAACCAAGTCATATACTACTCAATTATATTTATTTTTTTGGTTTGTACATTATGCCTACTATCACCATTACGAAGCCTATGAGGCAAACTATCGGTGCTAATGTAATCCTTCTGAAAGAAAAAACTTCTGGGTTGTATTCAGTTACAGTTTTTCCTCCCGACATCAATATCAGTCCTACTATCAGTACAACTACAGAAAGAGCGATAATAATATAATTTACTTTATTCATAATCAGATATTTATATTGTTTTGTTATATGAAATATAGGTCATCAGACTTCATGCGAATATATTTATTTATAGCAAATAGCGAAGCAAAGAAATTTACCAAAAAACCCAGCAAAAATACTATCAAGACTATAGGTAAATAAAATTTATAGTCATATAATGGAAGTGTAGAATCTATCGTTTTTATATAGTATCCAAAGCCGAATAGACCACCACAAGCAAGAACTGAAGCTATCAATCCATTTTGTATAAAACGCCAAATAAACGGGCGGCGTATAAACCACGCTTTTGCCCCTACGAGTTTCATAGTGTTTATAAGGAATCGTTTGGAGTAAATAGATATTCGTATTGTATTATTGATAATTACAATGGTAATCAGTACCAGTATTGTGGACACTATCAACAATATGATAGATATTTTATGTATATTCTCGGTAAGGTCTGAAATCATTGTCTGCTGGAATACTATATCGTCGATAAAACTATAGTTTTTGAATTTATCCTTAATTTCTCCCAAAAACTTATCATTGATAAACTCGGCATTTAGATTTATTTCTATAGATGCTTTAAGCGGATTGTATCCCGCTAACTCTACTGGATTTTCACCTAAGTCCTCTATGTGTTCTTTTAGTGCCTGTTCTTTAGATATGTATGTCTGTTCTTTTACGAAATCAGTCGCTTTGAGGTAAGCCTGTACTCTATTTATGTCGGTTCCCGTTGTGGAGTCGCTCAATACTATAGAGACTATAAGATTTTCTTTAGTAGAATTTGCTACACTTCGCCCCCAAAACAGTAATAATGCCACAAATCCTACCATAAATAAAGCAATCGAAATGCTTATAGTAGAAGTAAAATATAGGTTGAAGAATGAGTCTTTTTTGGGTTTGTTTGCTCTATGTGTAGCCATTTCTTTATGGGGAATAAATTTTGTTTTTGCCAACTGCAAAGTTACTATATTTTTGTGAAAAGTAAGTAGTAAGAAAATCTATTTTTATTGCAATAAAAATAGAGGCTATTTTTTCTTATAGCCTCTATCCGTATGAAAATAAATTCTTTTTTAGATGTTAGTTTTTACTTACCACTAATGGTTTTACACTTCTACCAGTTTCGTCTCCTATTACTTCAATGATATATGTCCCCTCATTAGATGGCATAGGTATAGTATAAGAAGGCTCTGTATGTGTAGAGGTATTTACTAAGATTCCATTAGATGTCCATACATTTACTTTTGATTTGCCTTTCTCCAGAATTATTGATATGCGGTCTCCAAGTACTATAATCCATGGATTTGTAGGTTTTCCATCTTTTATTGTGATAGGACATGATTTCATCTTAGAGCCATCGGGGCGAGTTATCTCTACTAAATACTGCTTGCCTACTCTAACATTATTTTGGAGTATTGATTTTGTCTCTCCTTGTATTGGTATCCAAAAACCATTTTCGTATGTGTACCACTGCCAGCCCGACATTTCAAAACCGCCGTTGTAGAACTTGTTTTTTACTGCAATTACATCATTCCATTTTTGGCTCATTATTGTATCTGGATAATAGACATCAAAGCAGTATTCGAATGCTGTACCTGGGCATTGATTGACGGTGTCTACAAACGATATATTTGCACAATATGTGTCTGGATAAACTTTGTCAGGTAGTTTTATCTCTATTTCGTATGTAGTAGAATCGAAAGGTACTGTATCTACATTTTCAAATCCAGCTGCCAATGCCTTTTCGTCAAATACTATTTGATAGCGAGAAGGCGTAAGGTCTTTGCTGTTAATCTTTCCGAGTTTCATTATAAAACTGCTATCGTCTGCACATATCATAGCAGGAGTCCCCTCTAAGCCTGCTGCTGTTGTCGGATGTCGGTTGACTCTCATTACTATTATACTATCGCAACCACTCATAGCTGTCATAGTATCTACCAAATACTCCTCTTTGTTGTAAGAAAATTTATTGTTTAGCCATACAGTGTCTTGCGGGCAAGCTGTAGTAGTAGTATCTGTATTTGGACGAGGTTTTACAGTAAGGGCTAATGTCCATACAGTATCGCAACCGCAGTAGTTGTCAAATGTACCAGAGCGAGTTCGGAAGAATTCAAATTCTCCTGTTCTTTTTTGCATAGGTATATTCCACCCATTCTCCTGATAACTTTCCATTTGACAAATCTCTACAGAGTCTACTATTTCTGGTTTGTCGTAACTGAATATCGTAGTATCTCTGTAAACAGATTTCTTTCCATTACATGCCTCTACTTCAAGCGTAGCTATTACAGTCTTTCTTGCAAACTCCTTACAACTTACAGTAAGAGAGTCTCCTTCACCAAGGTAGTTGCCTTCTCCGTCAGACCAAGTAACCTTATATGTCTTACTTTCATTTATAGGGGTAAATCTCCAAGCTTCTGGTACATTTTTCCCTCTATTATCGAAAGTACTCCACTTGTCGCCAAGATTTCGACCCGGAGGGCATGTAGCCTTAGTACCATCAGCATTTTGTACGCCTATTACGCCCAATCCTCCATTCCAAGATGGTGGGTAATTTCGCTTAGCTACATATACATCTATCACATTAGTTCCTTCGTATAGTACAATCTGGTATGATTGACGAAGTGTAGTATGCGAATACAGCGGAATATCAAAATAAGAGTTAATAAATACTCGACAAGGAGCATCTCCGCGTATACCGTATTTGAAAGAACCAGTACCTGTACTTACAGCAGTGTTAGGATTTATGTCTTCAAATACCCCATATACAGCGTTCCTCCAGTCTGTTCCAGACCTCTGCCCAAATGTAGGCTGAGGTAATGGTCCATATCCTGTTAACGAAAATCCACATTGTTGGTTAGCATACTGTGTATTGAAAGTAACATATCCGTTAGGTGCCATAAGTAATTTATCATACACGCTATCGTAGAAGCAAAACTTAAAAGGAAGATATGTAATGCCCGAATAAGCATCGTCTTTGTCAAGTGGAATATCGTCACCCTCTGTAAGCGGATATGGAGGAGAATAAGGAATTGCTTCTACTTCATATCCTACAATACCTTGCCCTACAACCTTGATTTCAGGTTTTATGGTATATGTTTCTTGGTCGCAAGGAATTATTACCTTTTTTAGCCCTGAGAATACATCTACATCGTTAGCGTCTATGGTCACGCCCGGACAAAGTGTAGTGCTGATATAACAAGCTTCTTCTGATAGTACTGTCCATGATACAGGTGCCGAAATAGGTCCATAGCCTGCACCGCCACAACATTCAGCCTGCACATATATGTTGTATGTACCGTTACATAAATCTGTATATGGTATCAAACGAGACGGAGATAAGCCTGCATCAATAGTGTCAAATGTATGAGGAGTTGTAATAGTAAACTCCAAGATAATCTGGTACTTCATACAATTGAGGTTTTGAATATCAGGGTCCCAGCTGACCGCTATGCCTTTTTGAATGCCAGTCTTTACCTCTGTTATTTTTATATTGGTAGGAGTATAGGTACAATTCTGTGAATATACCTTTTCCGCTATAAAGAACAGAGATATTAGCAGTAATAATGTATATTTGAGCTTCATAGGAATTATGATATTTGATTATTAAAACTCATTATTTATCACCTGCAAAGATAAATATATTTTTTTATATTGCAAAAAACTTTTTTCAAAACTATGGCTACTCTTATTTATATTACCATCCATATTCCAGCCATTACCATGAATACTCCTACTATAAAACTCGATGAGATGTAGATGATGAATGTTATGTATTGTCCCGCCTCGAGTAACTTAAAACTTTCGTATGATAGAGTAGAAAATGTGGTAAATCCGCCACAAAAACCTGTGGTGAGTAGCAGTCTTGTGCCTCCGTCGAATATGCTATATTTTGTGGCTAATCCATAAAATATACCTATCAGAAAGCACCCTGCTATGTTGGCTAAAAAAGTTGCAATTGGAAAGAATCCGCAGTAGCCTTTGCTGACTATAAGCTGTATAGAATATCGCAATACGCTACCGAGAAAGCCGCCAAATCCTACCAATAACAAAGATTTCATAAGGCAAATGTAATGCTTTTTTGTAGAATGACATATAAAAAACACTACTTTTGTACAATAGAAAAAATATATTTTTGAGTTTGCTTTTTTTAGAAAAATAATGACACAATCGGAATTGTCTTCGTGGATAGTAGATGAGGCTATAAGGCTTGGTTTTTCGGCTTGCGGGCTGGCTTCTCTGCAACCATTTGAGCAGGAGGCTACGGTTTTCGATAGTTGGCTTGCAAAAGGCTATCATGCAGATATGGCATATATGGCAAACCATAAAGATAAGCGATTGTTGTATAGCGAGTTGTTGGAGGGTGCGGTAAGTGCCGTAGTAGTAATACTCAACTATAAGCAACCAGCATTATTACCTTCTTCCTCACCTCAGATAGCTCAATATGCCTACGGTATGGATTATCATTTTTTGCTAAAAAATAAGCTTCAACTATTGCTTGCTAAAATCAAAGAGAAATACTCCTATGCCGAAGGTAGGGCTTTTGTAGATTCGGCTCCTGTATGGGAAAAGGCTTTAGCTCGTAGGGCTGGACTGGGCTGGATAGGTAAAAATTCGCTTCTTATAAATCCCCGATTTGGTTCTACTACATACATAGGTTCGCTTCTGCTAAACATTACTTTAGACTACAATACAAAAGTTATAGAGGATAGATGTGGAAAGTGTAGTAGATGTATAGCATCGTGTCCTACCTCGGCGATATTGGCTGACAGTAGGCAGATAGATGCTAATCTCTGTATTTCGTATTTGAATAAAAATAGCAATATAGAAATATCGTCAGACATTAGGCAATTGATAGGCAATAGGCTTTGGGGGTGTGATGAGTGTATCAAGGCTTGTCCTTTCAATCAGAATACGCCATATCATACGACAGCCGAATTGAATCCACTTCCAGAACTTTTTCAACGAGATCTGAGCAGTATGTCGCGTAGCCAATTGCGTAAGATAATAATGAGACGACCAAAATAAATTGTCAGTCTGGGACAGGGTCATATCCGTGTCCGCCCCAAGGATTGCAACGAAGTATCCGCCTGATAGCCAGCAGACTGCCTTTTAGTATACCATGCTTCGATACAGCCTCTATTGCGTATTGCGAGCATGTGGGGGTAAAGCGACAGGTAGGTGGAAACATAGGCGATATGGCTCTCTGATAGAAGCGTATAGGGAGTATCCATATCTTTCTTACGAATACTTTAACTCTCATAAACTTTTGATATGATAATGGCTATGATTTTTCTTACATCTTTCTCTATTGCTTGGAACTCTATATATTCCTTTTTTATCAAATGAAAAGCTATAGTCAGCCCAATAGATTGGTTTTTAGCCATAAGTTTGAGCGTATGGCTATTCAGACGGTACGCCTCTCTGATAAGCCTTTTAGAGTAATTCCTATCTACTGCCTTCTTCTGCAAACGCTTGGCAGCAGCAGTCAGCACCTGTATTGTAGAGCAGTCTTTCTGAGATAGATATATTGCCAATATATGCCCATAAGAAACACGATTCCCTTTGTGATACAACTCCGCAATAGACTTTTGGCTTTTCAGCTTCTCTGCTTTGCTAAAACTAAATTTTTCTCTATTGTATTCCAATGCAATATCCTTGTTTTTTTATGCAAAATTACATTTTATTTGCTGGAAAAAGTGTATTTTTACCAAATTTTTGCAGGCAATGAAAATCATAATAGACAAACATATCCCGTTTCTTAAAGGCATATTTGAGCCTTTTGCAGATGTAGAATATCTGTCGTCTGAAGATATTGTAAAAGATAGAATAACGGAGGCTTCTTGTATTGTAGTGCGAACGAGGACTCTATGTGACGAGGCTTTACTATCTGGCTCTGGTATAAAGATGGTGGCTTCTGCTACTGCAGGATATGAACATATTGATTTGGATTATTGTAGCAAGGCAGGTATAAATGTTTTTGTGGCGCGTGGGTGCAATGCTACTTCTGTCAGTCAATATATAGGTTCGGCTTTGGTGGCGTGTGCCAACCATTCTGGGGAAAGCCTTTGTGGGAAAACAATAGGAATCGTAGGATACGGATTTGTAGGGAAGGCTACTGAGCGTATAGCCAGACTTATGGGGATGCGAGTTTTGCTCAACGACCCGCCATTAGAGGAATTTGGCAATGATTTTGATTTGGTGAGTTTAGAGAAAATTGCAGAAGAGTCTGATTTTATTACCTTTCATACTCCACTGACGAATGGAGGTAAGTATCCAACACATTATCTCGCATCTACAGATTTTTTTTCTCTATGTAGAAAAAAGCCTTTTATCCTAAATGCTTCGCGTGGTGGCGTAGTAGACGAGGCGGCGATGCTTATGGCTTTAGATAAAGGTGAAATCGCAGGGTTTGCTATAGATTGTTGGGAAAACGAACCAAATATCAACACAGAAGTTTTAGAAAAGTCGGTCATCGCTACACCTCATATTGCAGGCTATTCAGCCGATAGCAAGGCTAATGGTTCGAAAATGTGCGTAGAGGCTATCTGCGATTTTTTCGGGTTTCAGTTATCTGAAGAGTTTCAGCCATTAGAGCCTAAAAAAAGTTTGGTGGTAGAGGTAGTAGAAGTGGCTAAAACTATTATTGAGTCATACGATATTTTAAGCGATTCGTATAGGCTTAAAATGGAGCCATGTATGTTTGAGTATCAGCGAAATAATTATCGTAAAGATAGACGGGAAGTAGAGATTATTTTGAAATAATATGCTTACAGAGAGGTTTTTACATCATATTTGGTTCTCGCGTCTATTTTTTGAGGAGCAGACAACGCTATGCGGGCAGAAAGTAGAGGTAATAGATTTAGGACAACCTAATACTAATGCAGGTGCTGATGTTTTTAATGCGAAAATCAGAATTGGCGATACTCTTTGGGCTGGCAATGTAGAGTTTCATATCAGGTCGAGCGACTGGATAACACACAGACATGACAGAGACCATGCTTATGATTCAGTAATTCTCCATGTCATCTGCGAAAATGACTTTCAGCCACTTCGTAGCGATGGCTCTCCAGTACCGCAACTGATACTCCGATACCCAAATCACATAGAGACAGAGTATGGTGATAGAAACATAGATTTTGTACATTGTTATAGAGATATTGAAAATGGAGCATTGCCGATAGATAAAGATTCTCTTCAAACTCTTTTATTTCAGCGGATGCAGAGGCGAGTTGAGGCAATACAGCATAGCCTTGAAGCAAATGGCAATGATTGGGAGGAGGCTTTCTATCAATCTACTGCTCGTAGCTTTGGGTTTGGTACAAATTCGGAGGCTTTTGAACAGTTGGCTCGTTATCTTCCACAACGAATTTTAGCCAAACACAAAGACGATAAAAAGCAGATAGAGGCTTTGTTATTTGGAGTAGCTGGTTTCTTGGCAGAAAATCCCAAAGATGATTATCACGCTTCGCTCTCTAAGGAGTTTGATTATCTCGCTCATAAATATGAATTGAAACCTATGGATAAATCGCAATGGAAGTTTTTAAGACTCCGTCCTATGAACTTTCCTACTGTTAGGCTTGCTCAGTTTGCTGATTTGGTATACCGCTCTGCAAAACTTTTTTCTAAAGTTGTCGAACAAAAAAGTTATCGAGATATTATAAATTACTACTCCTCCGAGCCTTCTGACTATTGGCTTATGCACTACAATTTTGGTTCTAATTCCAAGCCTCGTTCTAAAAAAATATCAAAAAGTTCGATTGATGTGGTGATTATAAATAGTGTAGTGCCTTTTTTGTATGCGTACGGAGAAGCATCGGGAGTAGAAGAGTTGAGGCAAAGAGCCATCTGCTTTTTACGGAAAATTCCTGCAGAGAAAAATCATATAACATACGGATTTGAAGGGTTGGGGGTAAAAGCAAGTAATGCTTTTGATAGTCAGGCTCTAAAAGAATTGAAAGTGTCTTATTGCCAAGTAAAAAAGTGTTACATTTGCAAAAATAGATTTTGGAAAGTATCTTTTTCTGCAAAATGAATAAAAAAGACGAAAGACGCATTGCTACAAAACAGAGTATTTTAGAGGCTGCACGAGTGGTGTTTGCCTCTAAAAGCAAAGATAAGGTGACGATGCAAGATATTTCTATGCAAGCTGGTGTACAGAGGCGTACTCTATATTCTTATTTCAATAACAAAGAGGATATATACTTAGCCGTGGTAGAGGGCGAACTTTCGATGATAGCCTCGAAACTTGAGGCTGTGATAAATCATAAAATATCGCCTATATATAAACTCGAATTGTATATTTTCACTCGCTTTGAGGCTATAAAAGAGGCTGTGTTTCGCAATGGTTCGCTCGAGGCTGGATATTTCCAAAATGTAATGGAGCTGGAGCATGTCCGTATGCCTGTGGATATGAAAGAGATAAGGATGCTTAGGCAGATTATCGATGAGGGGCTGGCAGAAAAGGTCTTTAAGCCTTGTTCTTCGCAATGGACAGCAATGTTTATTCTTTACGCTTTGAAAGGGTTTGAATTGCCATACTTGAATTCGCAAGTATCGCAACACATACAAGAAAAACGAGACGAAATAATGGATTTTTTATTGAATGGATTTATGAGAAAAAACGAAAATGGATAGAGAAAAATTGAAACAAATTAGACGAGAGTTGGTCTTGTCGCTCGCTTATCCATTTTTTGTGTTGGTAATGATTGTCCTATGGATTATGCCAGACTTCCTAAGGAAATATGTAGACCGTTGGGCGGGTGGATTATATTACAAATACTCTCATAAAGCCAGAGCCGTAGCCTTTGATAATCTAAGGTCTGCATTCCCAGACAAATCTGATAGTGAAATCTGGGAGATGACCTACAGTGTATTCTCCAATGTAGCTTCTACTCTACTTGATTTCTTCAGTTTTGTTTGGGCAAAAGATAGAAGACGGTTTTTCAAGTATATTGAAGTAGAGGGAGAGCAACATTTACAACAAGCCTATGAAAAGGGCAAAGGCGTTATTTGTCTTATACCTCATATATCTTCGTGGGAACTATCTGCTGTTACGCCACCAATGCTTGGATTCCCTACTGTAGCTGCCAGCAAACCTATCAAGGGGTATTTGGTACAAAAAACAATGGTGTGGTTTAGAGCCAGACGAGGAATGAAGAATTTCGACCGTCAAGGTTCATACGCCAAACTATCAGAGAGTCTTCATAAAGGTAACTGCTTGATACTTATGATAGACCAAGATACAAAAGTAAAGGGTTGCTTCGTAGATTTCTTTGGACGGCAGACATTTACACCTATGGGGGCTTCGCGTTTGGCTCTCGAAACAGGAGCGTCTGTAGTACCTATGGCGATGAATCGTATCGGAGTGAATAGATATAAATTTACTATTTATCCCGAGTTACCTCTGCATACCACATCTGCTACGACAAACGACAATCTGCTACAAAATACCCAAAACCAATCATACGCCATAGAAGAGATTATTCGTAAGAATCCAACACAATGGGTATGGATGCACCGTCGCTGGAAGACCACGCCCCAAAACTATCCATTTGAATATATAGGTAAATGAAAAACAAAAAACACACGAGTACGAATATACTTGTGTGTTTTTTATCCTTGATGAATAATAGTCTGTATTATTCCGCTGCTGGAGTCTCCTCGGCAGTCTCTTCAGTAGCAACCTCTGCCGCTGCAGCCTCTTGCTCTGCAAGTTTAGCCTCAGCCAACTTCTTAGCTAACTCCTCTGCTTTTGCTTTGTTCTTCTCAATCTCGCTCTCTATACGCTTTTTAGCCGCAGACGCTTTGTCTGTTTTTACCTTCTCTATCTGGTTTTGGATAGATTGTTCTTTGGCTGTTTTCCACGCTTCGAACTTGCTGTTGGCAGTAGCCTCGTCGAAAGCACCTTTCTTCACACCGCCGAGCAGGTGTTTTTTCATCATTACACCCTCTCTTTTCAAAATCATATTCGCTGTGTCTGTAGGTTGAGCTCCTACCATTACCCAGTGTAATGCTCTTTCGAAGTTGAGGTCAATAGTAGCAGGATGTGTGTTCGGATTATAAGTACCTAAACGCTCTACGCAACGACCATCGCGTGGTGCTCTGCTGTCTGCTACAACTACATGGTAATAGGCATACCCTTTGCGTCCATGACGCTGCAATCTAATTCTTGTTGCCATTCTCTTTGATAAATTATTTATTAAATAAAACCTAATCCGCTTTTTCTCGAAAAGCGACTGCAAAGGTAATACTTTTTCCCCGAATAGCAAAATGATAAACCTATATTATTTATATATACAATATACTTCTGTTTGTGTTTTGTTCAAAAATAAAATTGTAACTTTGCGAGTTAGAATTTTACGCTAAAGTTAAATCGTATTATGGAAAGGGTAATAATAAAAGATGCTTTGAGGTCTGCAGACTTCGGCAAAGAGATAAATGTAAAAGGTTGGGTAAGGACTCGACGCGGAAATAAAAATGTAGCTTTTATCGCTCTAAATGATGGCTCTACAATTAATAATATTCAAATAGTAGTCGATTTGGCTAAGTTCCCAGAAGAGGAGTTGAAAAAAATTACTACAGGGGCTGCTTTATCTGTAGTTGGTACTTTGGCAGAAAGTCTCGGACAGGGACAGTGTGTGGAGATACAGGCTACTTCTATAGAGGTGTACGGTGTGGCAAATCCTGATGAGTATCCTCTACAGAAAAAAGGTCATACACTTGAATATCTGCGAGAGATAGCTCATTTGCGTCCTCGTACAAATACTTTTGGTGCGATTTTCCGTATTCGCCATAATATGGCAATGGCTATTCATACATTTTTTCATCAAAGAGGTTTCTTTTATTTTCATACGCCAATTATTACATCAAGCGATTGTGAGGGGGCAGGTCAAATGTTTCAGGTTACTACTCAGAATCTATATAATCTCAAAAAAGATGAAAATGGTTTAATTGACTATTCTTCTGATTTCTTTGGTTCGCAGACAGCTCTTACTGTTTCAGGGCAACTTGAGGGAGAACTTGGAGCAATGGCGTTAGGGGCAATCTATACTTTTGGACCAACTTTTAGGGCAGAGAATTCTAATACGCCTCGCCATTTGGCAGAGTTCTGGATGATAGAGCCAGAGGTGGCATTCCTTGATATTACTGGTAATATGCAATTGGCACAAGATTTTGTACAATTCTGTGTCAATTGGGCTTTAGAGCATTGTATGGAGGATATTGAGTTTTTAGCAAAAATGTATGATGCTGAATTGATTGACCGTCTGAAGTTTGTTGTAGAAAATGATTTTGTAAGACTTACATATACGGATGGAATAAATATCCTAAAGGATGCAATAGCAAAAGGCAAGAAGTTCGAATTCCCTGTGGATTGGGGGACAGACCTTCAGAGCGAACATGAACGCTATTTAGTAGAAGAACACTTCAAAAAGCCTGTAATCTTGACTGACTATCCAAAGGATATTAAGTCATTCTATATGAAGCAAAACGAAGATGGTAAGACGGTGCGTGCAATGGATGTGCTATTCCCTAAAATTGGAGAAATCATTGGAGGTTCGGAGCGTGAAGATAGTTATGACAAGCTAAAACAGCGTGCTGATGAGATGGGAGTGCCTTTGAAAGATATTTGGTGGTATTTGGATACTCGTAGATTTGGTACTGCTCCGCACTCGGGTTTTGGGCTTGGTTTTGAGCGACTTATGCTTTTTGTTACTGGAATGCAAAATATCAGAGATGTAATTCCTTTCCCAAGAACTCCAAAAAGTGCAAATTTTTAAGTACATTTTTTTGCTATTTCAAAAAAATGTATTACCTTTGCAATCCTATTGTAAAAGATAGTCGGTCCTATAGCTCAGTTGGTTAGTAGCACCTGACTCATAATCAGGGGGTCCTTGGTTCAAGCCCAAGTGGGACCACAAAATAAAAGCCTCTCTTAAACGAGGCTTTTATTTTTGTCTTTTTTGAAATAAACATTGATTTTTATTATTCAATTTCTCCAATAGCCTTTAGATATTCTATTTCTCGTTGTCGATAGTTTATTTTTGCATCTATCAATTGGCTATGAGTAGCCTGCCATGAGGTTTGTGTAAAAAGGAGTTCTGTTAGAGTTTCCATACCTACAGAATATCTATCTTGCGATACCTTGAGACTCTCGTCGGCATATTTTAGTGCTTCTTGCGCGTGTTGTAGATCGGAATAGGCATTGTTTAGATTCATTATTGCCTGTTGGATTTGCAGATTCAATAATTCCCTATTCTTTTGAAGTTCTAGTTTTGCTATGTCTTCGTCTGCTTTTGCTGACTTGATTTTAGCCGAACCCTCCCACCAACCTGTGATAGGCACAGACAATACCGCCATAGCGTTTGATATATTATAAGCATTAGGTTTGTACTGGTTGATTTTCAATCCTCCTATATAACCCAATGTTGCTGCTACTCCTATTGTGGGTAAATACTCACCTATTTTATCTCGTTTTTCTAGGCTTTTCATCTCGGCTTGCATTGATAGAAGTTTGTATTCTGGTCGCTTATCTAAAGCGTTTCCTGATAATGAAGAGATGATAGGTCGGTCGTAAAATGTGGTGTCTGATGCAATAATAGAGGTTGAAAAATCTACTCCTATTATTTGGCACAAAGCCATACGAGATAATTGTAATCCTGCCTCTGCCTGTCTTACTTTTCCTTTTACTTCGTCGTGTTGGACTTGTATTTTTAGTAAATCGGCTCTGTTTATCATATCTACATCTTTTACATTTTTTACTGTGTTTTCTAATTCTGCAAGTAGTTTTTCGTAAGCCTTAGCAAGTCTTACCTTTTCTCCTACAGAAACATACATCCAATATGTTTGATGTGCTGCCAGAATCGCTTCGTGTCGTTTTAGTCTTATATTTTCCTCGGACATTCTCTCGCCAAGTTTTGCCATTTTTGTTCCATTAATTATCCTTCCTCCTGCAAAAATTGGTTGCTGTAACGAGACCCCTGCCATATAAGCACCCTTAAGTGATAATTCTATAGGTTGCCAAAATTTAGAAAAAGTCTGTTGTATTACATCTAAAATAGGTTGCCAATCTATGCCTTCTGGTAGGTTATGCAATGCCTCTTCTTCTATAAAATCAGGTATGTTTTTTGTTAGGTTTATATCCTTAAACATATATACCGCTGAGGCGTTAAGGCTTACCTTGGGGAAGAACATAGAACGCACTCCATTATGTTCTGCTCTTGCTTTTTCTTTTAGTTTGATGGCTGACTTTAAGTCATAACTGTTTCTCAAAGACATCTCTATGCAACTATCAAGGCTGAGTATCAGGGTTTGTTGTGCTTGTATTTGTTGTATTATAAGAAAAATAAGAAAAAATAACGCAATTTGCTTCATATTACGATGGATATAATTTTTAGGCAAAGATACAAAAAAGTTCAGTTTTAGGTATTAATATATTATATAATAAAAATGCCTCAGCGGTATACTGAAGCATTTTTGTATTTTGAAATGTCTGTAATGATATTATTCTCCCACCGCACTCATTACGCAACGGAATCCGATGTCGCTTGCTTTATCTTTCTGGTCAAGCCAACGGCGTTTTGAAGGATTAAGCCATATGCCTCTATCTTTCCAGCCTCCACCTTTATATACACGAGCTGTGTTTGAAATCATTGTGGCTTGTTCGATTGGGCTTGCTTCGTCATAGTTGAGAACCCTTCCTTGTAGCGAAGATTTTTCATCTCCGTCCTTGAAGTCGCTAACATCACGACCAGAATTGTAGAACTTTTTGGTATTTACTAAATAGTTTCTCATACTATCTCTCATTTCTTGGTCCATTTCTGGCATGTGGTCAAGTATGTCTTCAGCGTAAGCAGAATCTGATTTCCAGTTATTGCCACGGAATGGATTCAATTCGTCTACCATATCATTTGATGTGGCACGATAAACATCAAGTACCCATTCGTTTACATTACCTGCCATATTGTATAGTCCAAATCCGTTTGGCAGATATTCATCTACAGGAACTGTAATTGTACCTGAGTTGTTGAATCCAACTTGGTCACCGCGACCTCTTACAAAGTTTGCCATAAATTTTCCCTTGTTTTTGCCATTATCCATATAGCGAAGTTGGTAACCAGCCCAAGGATATGTTTGTCCTTCGTCGTAGTTGTCTTTTATTTCCATGGCACCGTATGCAGCATATTCCCATTCTGCTTCTGTTGGTAGGCGGAATTCTGCATCGTAGATAACACCGTCTAAATCTACATCATCATCTCCATTTTCACGAAGATATTCATACTTTTTATTTGTGAAGAATATGAATTTGCCGTATTCGTTTGGTTCAACATTTTGAATGTCGCCATTTACTGTTTCGAGATCTACAAAATCGATATAACCTTTGTCTATCAATACTCGCTCGTTAATTCTGTCTGTACGCCAAGCACAGTAGTTCATAGCTTGCTCCCAACTAACACCTACTACTGGATAGTAGCTGAAAGAAGCGTGTGTGTAATAGTGCTGTACTTGAGGGTCGTTATATGCCAATTCAGAACGCCAAACAGTCTCGTCTGGAAGTGCATCTAAATACTTTTTAGGGTCGTGGGCGTATACTCCTTTCATCCAAGCAACATACTCACGCCAGTTGATGTTAGTAACCTCGAACTCGTCCATAAAGAATCCTGCTACCTCTACGCGTCTTTTGTTGGCATTTTGTAGAGTAGATACATTATCCTCGTTTATTCCTTTAATGTAAGAGCCCGCCTCTACATATACACAACCAGGAGGCAACATACGGTCGTATGTACTTTTTACATTGAAAAAACCTTTCTTAGGTTTGTTATAAACCCAACCCGTGCGTTCAGACGAACTTGTGCCAAGATTTGCCTTTTTGTTGCACCCAGCGAAAATAATCGCAAGCAACACTAAACCAAAGATACTTTTTGAAATTCTCATATACATTTAGTATTTTATATTTGCTCAAATATGTTTACTGAATTTTATGTTCAGTATCAAGTTGCAAAGTTATAAATTTATTCGTTCCTAACAAATTTTTTTTTGAAAATAAATTGAAAAAATCATTTTTTTTGTGCAAAATGGAGTTGTATTGAGTTGAATATATTTTGCCAAATTACATAAGCACCAGCGCCAACAGCCACTATCGGATTGAAATATATATTCCCGAGCCATATCGCAAATATAGTGTTTTTTTGCCCCAGAGATTGTCCTGCGGCTATAGTCTCTCCGTTTTTTTTGCCTATAAGTTTGCCTACAAAGAATTGAATAAGGCAGGCAAATAACGCTCCGATGATAAGCAATATGGTAGTTGTGCCTCCGTGACTCTCCTCTATGAAGTATTTTGCAATCTCAGCTATTACGATAGTAAGCGATATCGCCCATATGTAAAATGCTATGCCACTATATTTTACAATAGTTTTGTTGATTTTAGGTAAAAAACGCAATATGAAAGCCAATATGAATGGACAAATCAAAAGCGGAAATACTTTGCGAAAAATTTGTATAAACAATCCAATAAATGTGATTTCTATCTCAGAGTTTGGCTCCATTAGTGGGAAAAAAAGTGGAATAAATATAGAAACTACCAGATTTATATATAGCGTGTATGAGGCTACAAATTCTAAATTTCCATCAAGTTTTTTTGTAATTACAGCAGCTGCAGTTGCTGTAGGGCATATAAAGCAAATCGTAAGTCCTTGTGCTAACATTGTATTTGTATGGCGTAGCGAGTAAAAAATTGCTGTAGATAATGTTAATTGACAAATAATCAACCAAAGATGTAACCATGATGGTTTTAAGTTAGAATAGTCGATTTTTGAAAAAGTTAAAAAAAGCATTGTGAAAATTAGATATGGAGTTAGAAAGTCTAAATATATAAACCATTTGTAGCCTATTACTCCAATAAATATCGCTATTGGTAGAGTGTAGTTTTTTAGTAGTTTCAATATCATTTTTTATGTGTATCCTGTTTTGAATGTGCAAATGTAGCAAAAAGATTGTATACAAGAAGTTGTTGTGTTTTGTTAATGCGGAAAGACACACAGATTTAACGCCCGACAGATAGAAAGCAAATACCCGTCAAGGTAGGCGAGGAAACGGTAGCGTTAGAGGTAACGGAGCGTGAGGGTTATAGTATCTTTGGGCAGGGTTACGAGACCGAAGAAGAGGCACAGGCTACACTCAAAGCCCTCAACGATAGATTAGGCAAGAAGTGGGACTTTTCGCTTGAAGAGCAAGAGAGCCAAGACGATTACGA
>R18__coassemble_1266_pt1 | contig 46684 bp, 40 predicted proteins | sample R18__metabat2_low_PE_054 | metagenome-assembled genome bin R18
AATTTTTTTAATCAATTAACTACTCATGTTGAATTGATTTTTCTATATTATTAAATGTTTTATATTGCAAAGATACAAATTTTTGAAAGCAATTCACAACCAAAGCTAACCTATAATAATTGTCAAAAATACTGTTTTATATTGCAAAGATAAAAATTTTTGTATATGTATTTTTATAATTTGGTGGAAAAGAAAAAGATAATGAAAGCAATGTATATCTACGAATTAGCCGACAAAGCAGGAGTATCAGAAAGGACGCTGAGACGGTGGATAAAAAGAGAGTATAGAAGAGAAGACAAAAAAAAACTTTTACCCCCTTATTTAGTAAAAGATATTTGTTATAAATACGGTATTGACTTATAAAAAAAATAGTAACTTTGCCAAAAAAAGGAGGCAAAAATGAAAAGAGAAAAAAAAATATTATCTTTCGACCCACGAAAAAAAGGAGCGTTAGAGGCAATAAAAATGCTTTTGAAAATGGGTGTGATTAAAATTATAGATTGTGATTTCAACAAGGATTTTATAAAACAATTATCAGAGACTAAAAAATGAAAGATATTATAATTAGCGTTGATACTGACGACAAAGAGGCAAAAAAAATGTTAGTTTTTTTGTCTAAAAATGGACTTTTCAAAATCGATGATTATCCATACTCTGAAGAGTTTGAAAAAATGATTTTGGAGGCAGAAAAAGAGATAAAAGCGGGCAAAACAAAAAGGTTTAAGGCTTCTGAAATATGGCAAAGTATTATTTAGAATTTTCTACACAAGCAGAGGCAGACCTAAAAGCCCTTAAAAAATCAGGTACGCCAGCAGAACGAAAAAAAATAGAAAAAATTTTATGTGAATTAGAGACGCACCCACGAACAGGGACAGGCAACCCTGAAATGTTAAAATATAATTTTGCGGGTTATTGGAGCAGACGCTTAAATAAAAAAGACAGGTTAATTTATAAAATAGACGACGATAAAATAATCGTTTTTATATTGTCTAGCAAAGGCCATTATTAAATATCGACTTATAACATACAAAAAAGCCCCTAAATCAAACTTTTAAGGGCTTTTTATATGTATTATGTAGCGTATATTACTTTTTTAGATCTTTACTTTGTATTTTTTTACACCATTCTATAATATATACTGCACATTTCAAAGCGGTTTTACTTGTAGTTACTTGCAAATATCCATCGTAACCCATGTACTTATGAGACGCCTCATAAGTATCTAAAAACATTACACCCGCTTTTTTATCTCTTTTGTCAATACTCTTTTTGTAGTCGTCAAAGTCTGCCCTTTGCCCTTTTTTTAGTCCCTTTTCTACTCCTAAAACGCCATCAACCGCCAATAATACGCCGTTCCAAATAGTATTTCCCGCCATTAGTACAAATTTAGGATCTTTGTATCTATTTATAGTATGGTCTAAACCTGCCCGCTCTTTTAGTATCTGTCGGGCATTCTTTATATACCTTTCAGCCTCTTTTATTGGGTCGTTGTATTGTTTTTCTGTCATAATTATTAGTAAAGAAAATTTTCTGCAAATATACAAGTTTTTGAGGATAATTTTGTATAAGATATATTTGTATGAATGTTCATTATATGTTCTTGCTTTTTAGCCCTTCAATAACTGTTTTTGCTCTGGCTTTGCCTACTATGGTAGCTAACTCGTCGATAGAGGCACCGCGAATTTGTTCTACCGAGCCAAAATGTTGCAGGAGGGCTATACGCGACTTCTCGCCTATGCCTGCAATATCGTCTAATACGGAGTGTATCTGGCTTTGGCTTCTTTTCTGTCTATGGAAAGCGATAGCAAAGCGATGTACTTCGTCTTGCATTCCTACTAAGGTCTTAAATAGAATGTCAGTAGGTTTTAGGCTTACTGTATTTCCATGAAATATAAGTTCGTTTGTACGGTGCTTATCGTTTTTAGCAAGTCCTGCGACAGGAATTTCTATTTCGAGGCTTTTAAGTACTTCCTCTACAGATGAAATATGCCCCTTTCCCCCATCTGTAATAATTAGGTCGGGCAGTGGCGAATTCTCCTCTTTCATTTTTCTATACCGCCTACGGACTACCTCCTGCATAGAGGCGTAGTCGTCTGCAGTAGGAGCCTCGCGTATGATATACTTGCGATAGTCCGCTTTACTTGGTTTTAGATTTTTGAAAACTACACAGGCTGCTACTGCTTGCGACCCAGATGTATGAGAGTTGTCGAAAATATCTATAGTATGAGGCATACGGGGCAGGTGAAGCAATTGGCGAAATTGTTCCATCATAGCGTATTGTCGCTGGTTTGAATTGAGTTTCTCTGCTTGTGTGTATTTGTCTTTTTTATACTGCTGCACATTCTTATGAGACAGTTCCAGCAACTCCTTTTTATAGTCCCGTTTGGGTACAATAAATTCTACTCCATCTATAGAAAATTCGGGTAAAAATGGTACTACTATCTCTTTGGCTTGCGAATGATATTGCTCTCTGAGTTCTACAATACCGCTAGAGAATACCTCTTCCATAGGCTCCTCTATATTCTTTTTGTATTCTATTGTATTGCTCTGAATGATAGAGCCATTGACTACACGCAGCATATTTATATAAACCGACTGTTCGTCGGAATCGCAAGAAAATACATCGAGCGTAGCCTCTTTTTGAGTAGAGATGACGGTTTTTTGGCGAAATTGCTTTATAGCCTCATATTTTTGTTTCCACTCGTGAGCCTCCTCAAACCTCATTTGAGAGGAAGTCTCCTTTATTTTGTCTAACAAATATCGCTCTACTATATGCGAATTACCTTTAGCAATAGTGCGAATATCGTCTATCATAGCCTGATATTCCTCACGGCTCTGTAGTCCTTGGCATACTCCTTTACAGTTTTTTATATGATATTCAAGGCAAACCTTATAGCGACCTTGCGAGATAGAGTGTTCTGATAAAGGTAGTTTGCACGAACGGATAGGGTAGAGTGTCTTTATCAAATCGAGTAACGCTACGAGATTTCCTATAAGGCTGTACGGTCCGTAGAGTTCGGCTCCTGCCATTACTTTACGAGTCTTGAAGACTCTGGGGAACTCCTCACGCGTAATGCAGAGAAATGGATATGTAGTGCCGTACTTTAGCATTAAGTTGTAGCGAGGCTGATATCGCTTTATCAGGTTGCTTTCGAGAAGCAGAGCATCATTCTCACTCTCTACTAAAATATATTTTATATCCGCGATTTGGCGTACAAGTACGGCAGTTTTGGGAGTGTCTGGTTTCTTTACGAAATATGACGATACTCTACGCTTCAGGTTCTTAGCCTTGCCGATATATATAATCGTTCCTTGAGAGTTGAAAAACTGATAAACGCCGGGTGATTGTGGCAGAAGCGATAATATCTCTCGAATCCTCTCCTTTGTATCCATTTTGTGTGAAAATAAATTATTTTCCAAATGCTAAGGCTATCTGTTCGGCTACTCGCTCTCCGTCCATAGCCGAAGAGGTAATACCTCCAGCATATCCAGCCCCTTCGCCGCATGGATAAAGTCCACGAATCTGTGTGTGTTGCAATGTTTGTCTGTCACGCGGAATACGCACGGGAGACGATGTGCGACTCTCTACTCCAAGTATCTGTGCCTCGTTTGTGAGAAATCCTTTCATCTTTTTGTCGAAAATAGAGAAACCTTTTTGTAGAGGTTTGCGAATCAGTTCGGGTAGCCAGAAGTGCATAGGCGAGGATATAACCCCTGGCTGATACGAAGCCTTAGGTAAGTCCGACGAAAGTTTGCCTCGTACAAAATCTGTGAGTCTTTGGGCAGGTGCGGCGTTATTACGCAGTCCATTATTTGTATATGCTAAATGCTCTACATATTGCTGAAAATACAATCCACAGAGTTCGCCGTATTGGGCAAACTGTGGAAAGTCCTTGGGGTGAAGTTCCACCACAATGCCCGAATTAGCAAATGCAGAACCGCGATGAGAAGAACTCATACCGTTTACTACGACCTGCTCTCTCTCAGTGGCGGCAGGAACTATCACTCCGCCGGGACACATACAGAAGGAGTATACTCCACGCCCCTCGGTTTGTGAGGTAAGAGTGTATGAAGCCGAAGGTAGAAACTCATTTTTATAGCCCTTATACTGTATTTCGTTTATCAACTCTTGTGGATGTTCGACCCTTACGCCTAAGGCAAAGCCCTTAGCCTCTATGGATATGCCTTTTTTGTATAGCATTTGGTAAATATCGCGTGCAGAATGTCCTGTGGCAAGTACTACAGTATCGCCTCGAAGTTGGCTTCCGTCAGCTAATACGAGCCCTACAACTGCAGAATTTTCTATGATAATATCTACCACTTTAGTCTCAAACAAAAACTTACCACCACATTCTATAATAGTATTGCGAATGTGCTCTATTACACGAGCTAAAATATCAGTACCTATGTGTGGGTGAGACTCATATAGAATTTCGTCTTGGGCGCCATGACGGTGGAATATCTCAAGTATTCTGCCTATATTGCCTCTTTTAGAGGAACGAGAGTAAAGTTTTCCGTCGGAGAAGGTCCCTGCTCCGCCCTCACCGAAACATAGATTTGAATCTTCCTGTATAGGTTGGTTGCGAGAAATCTGTGCTACATCTTTTTTTCGTTCGCTTACCTGCTTGCCTCGCTCTATTATCACTGGGCAGAATCCGAGTTCTATCAATCGAAGCGCAGCAAAAAGTCCAGCAGGACCAGAGCCAATTATAAATACCTCTTTTTTACCTTCAACATTCTGGTATGAAAATGTGTTTTGATATGACAAACTCTCTGTTTCGCCCATAAAAACACGAAACTTCATCAATACCAAAGGGTAACGCCCGCGAGCATCTATCGACTTGCGGATTATACTATAACTTGATATATCGGAGCGATTGATACCTAATGTTTTGGCTATCTTTGTTTTTATAAAAGCCTCATCGTGAGATTGTTCCGGCGAAAGCGTAAGCTGAACCTCTGTCATAATTCTATATGCTTAATGTCGATTTAAGAAATTTATATATGCAAAGGTAGTAAAAAAAGCGATTATGATTATCTATATCAACGAAAACCATCCAAGAATATGAGGCGTAAAGATAGCAGTCAATACTCCGTTGAGAGTAAGTCCGATAGAAGCATAACTACCTAAACGGCGACTATAGGATACCGCTGCCGATGTACCTAAAGCGTGTGAGGCTGTGCCTATTGCTAACCCTTGAGCTATAAGGCTACGAATTCCAAATAACTTCATTACTTGGAAGCCTAATACAGCCCCCAATACTCCTGTACAGACTACAACCGAGGCCGTCAGCGAAGGAATGCCGCCGGTAGCCTCACTTACCTCCATAGCGATAGGGGTAGTGACAGATTTGGGTGCTAAAGAGGCTATTATTTCGGGAGTTGCCTCGAAGAGTCTGGCTACTACTACTACTGATACAACGCCTAAGATACAGCCTGCTACCTGTGAAAGCATAATAGGTAGAAGTTGCTTCTTGATACTCTCCAACTGTAGATAGAGTGGCACGCCTAAGGCTACTACTGCAGGTTTTAGCCAAAACGATATATATCGTCCGCCTTCGTTATAACTCTCGTATGAAATACCACATACCCTCAAAAGTATTATCAAAAAAGCCATTGTCAATAGCAATGGATTGAGCAGTACTAATCCTGTCTTTTTTTGCAACTGCTTAGCCATAAAGAATACGCCAAGCGTAAGGCATATCATTAGAAATGGATTAGAGAGAGTTGTGTTCATTTTCTTTTCCCAAATAATTTGTAAATGTATCCTGTAGATATCAAAACCACTACTGTGCTGACTATAGTAGCCAATACTATTGCCCAAAAGTTACGGGCAATAATATCAAAGTATAGCATAAGCGCCACACCCGCAGGAACGAAAAAGAGAGCTAAATTGTCGAGCAAAAAGTCGGAGATTCCTTTTACCCACTTTACCTTTACAATCCCTATGCGTAGAGATAGCGTAAGTAGTAACATTCCTAAAATACTTGAAGAAAAATTGATGCCTGTAAAAGCCACGATAATTTCACCTAAAGCAAGAAAACCAAATATAATTGATGCCTGTAAAAGCCACGATTTCATAAGTCTATTTTTCTGTTTTTTGTAAGAATTTCTGATAATATATTTTGGCGGTTTTGAAATTAGGTTCTTTGCTTAAAGCCTTTTTATATGCCGTAGTAGCCTCTGCGTTATTGCCTAAAAGTTCGTGACAATGTGCAGAGAGAAAAAGCATTTGTAGATAGACCCAATTATTTTGTGTCTTGCCACTCTGTTCTACTATCTTAATGGCTTTCTGAAAATAGCTAAGAGCGGCTTGTTTATCGCCTCCAAAAAGTTTAGGAGGGTAATACAGAGCATTGCCCTTATCGAATAGTATTTGTACGCTATTCGGTGCTAAAGCATAAGCTTGGTCTATGAGGGCAATGGCTTTCTTGCCGAGCGAAAGTCCTCGTAGCTTGTTCATAGTGATTTTATAGGATATAAAAGTGCCTTGATAGTCGAGTAGCAAAGCGTTTTTAGGAGATTGGTGTAGTCCCTCTTCTATTAGTTTTTCCGCCTTAGCGATAGATTTTTTAGCCTCTGTAGTCTGTTTTTTGTCGATAAGTACAGAGGTATATCCGTAGTAGCAGTGAATGAGATTTATTCTCTCTTCGGTAGAATTGAGATTTGCCTCCTGTTCGTATAAAGAGACTACTTTAGCCCACTGCCGATAGTCGTTAGATATAAAAGCGTTGTATAAAGATTTTTCTAAGTCTATTTTAGCAAAAGCAGGCATAGCGCATAGTAGTGTCATTACTATGAATGCCGTTAGTCTCATGTTTTTTAGAATCATTTTTATTGTTTTTTTGATAAAAATTAGGGGTGCAAAAGTAATGTTTTTATTGTAAAGTGATTTTAATAAGAAATAAAAAAGGTGAAGCCTATTGCTTCACCTCTATTGTCTGTGTGCGGTCTGGTCCTACCGATACATAAGAGATGGAAACCTCCGTAAGTTCCTCTATTTTCTTAAGATATGCTTTGGCGTTATCTGGCAACTCTGCGTATGAACGACACGCTGTGATGTCTTCGTGCCATGTAGGCATATCTATGTATATAGGTTCGCATTTGTCGAATTCGCTCAGAACGCTTGGAATATAATCTATCTCTTGTCCGTTGAGCCTATAAGCACGGCATATCTTCAATTTTTTTACTCCTGATAAGACATCGAATAGCATTACTGCTAAAGAGTCTATGCCTGAGATACGGCAAGCATGGCGTAAGGCTACTGTATCAAGGTATCCTACACGGCGAGGACGACCAGTAACTGTGCCAAACTCTCTGCCTCTCTCTCTGATATAGTCTGCCAACTCTCCTTCAAGCTCGGTAGGGAAAGCCCCTGCTCCTACACGAGTATTGTATGCTTTGCATATACCAAGCGAGTGGTCGATGTATTTAGGTGGCAAGCCTGTTCCTTGAGGTACGCTGATGGCTGAAGGAGAAGATGAGGTAACAAATGGATATGTACCATGGTCTATACACAGCATTACTCCTTGCGCTCCCTCGAAAAGTATTTTTGAATCTTTTTTTACCTCTTCGTATAGCATACGGCTTGTGTCGCATATATGTTTTTTTAGCTTTTCTCCGTACGATAGATACTCTCTATATAAGGGTTCAAACTCAAATGTCTCTTGCCCAAGCATCTCTAACTCTCTGTTTTTTATTAGAAGAGCGTCTCTAAGTCTTTCAGCAAAATACTCTGGGCATAGAAGGTCGCCCATACGGATTCCAATACGATTGTATTTATCGGCATAGGCAGGACCAATGCCTTTTTTAGTTGTTCCTATCATCTTTCCCTCTTTTAGTGCCTCGTAGGCACCGTCGAGAGCCAAATGATACGGCATAATTACAGCAGCACGGTCGGAAATATAGAGTTGATAGTCTTTTATACCCATCTCTTCGAGCTTCGATAACTCCTCTAAAGCGGCTTTCGGATTTATAACCATTCCGTTTGCCATAACATTCTTTATCTGCGGACTAAATATCCCCGATGGAATACTCTGAAGTGCATATTTCTTACCACCGAAGGCAATAGTATGCCCAGCGTTGTTACCGCCCTGAAACCTGACTACTACATCGGAGTGTTGCGCTAAATAGTCAGTCATTTTCCCTTTTCCTTCGTCGCCCCACTGTACGCCGACAACTACTAATCTACTCATATCTGTTTTTGTAATTGAATTTTATCCTTAAAATAACAAACTTCCAAAGTTACTACTTTTTTCTTAAAGTAGCATAAGAAACTATTTGCAGAGTTGTAGTTATACATTCTCTCATTTGAGATTATTTTGATAATTTTGCACCCGAATTACATTTTTACATAATCAGTAAATGAACCACAAATCAATAATAGTAACTGCTGGAGAGTATGTCTCGCTAATGAAAAAGACATTCTCTAAACCAGATAATTCCAAAGTGTTTTGGAAGCAAATACCTGTAGAGATGTACAAACTCGGAATAAACTCAGTAGGTATTATTACTATAATATCTTTGTTTATAGGTGTGATAATGACTATGCAGACCGTGATGAATACAGACAATCCTCTTTTGCCTCGATATACCACAGGATTAGCTCTGAGAGATACTCTATTGTTGGAGTTTTCTTCTACGATTATGAGCCTTCTACTGGCAGGTAAGGTTGGGTCAAACATAGCTTCCGAGTTAGGTACAATGCGTATTACCGAACAGATAGATGCACTTGATATAATGGGAGTTAATTCGGCTAACTACCTTATTTTGCCTAAAATTATAGGGCTTATGATATGTATGCCTATGTTGGTGACGCTATGTGTGTTTTTGGGTCTTGCTGGAGGTTGTGGCGTATCTCTATTTACAGACCTTATTACTATTTCCGACTTTCTTTATGGCATACAATACGCCTTCGAACCATACTATTTTACATACTCTATTATTAAATCATTTTTCTTTGGCTTTGTAATAGCGTCTGTAGCTTCTTTTTATGGATATAACTCCTATGGTGGTGCTTTAGATGTAGGTAAAGCCTCTACCAATGCAGTAGTACACTCATCTATACTGATACTTGGTGTAAATATACTGCTTACACAACTTCTTTTGGTATAGAAAGTTGAAAAGTTTTCGTTGCTTATTGTAAAAAACATCGTCATTATATACAAAAAAAGTTGTACTTTTGAACTCTTATTTACACAAGAAAAATTAATCATTAAAAACATAGAACAAAATGGCTATTATCAAACCTTTCAAGGGTATTCGCCCACAGAAGAATTTAGTAGAGAAGATAGCTTCTCGTCCTTATGATGTGTTGAATTCAGAGGAGGCAAGAGCAGAGGCTGAAGGCAATGAAATGAGCCTTTATCACATTATCAAGCCAGAAATCGATTTCCCAGTAGGCACAGATGAACACGACGAGAAAGTGTATCTAAAGGCTGCTGAAAACTTTGAGATGTTCCAACAAAAAGGCTGGCTTCAGCAAGATAAAAAGGAAAATTATTATGTCTATGCTCAGACTATGAATGGCAAGACTCAATATGGTCTGGTAGTTTGTGCTTATGTAGACGACTATATGACTGGCAAAATCAAAAAGCACGAGCTTACGCGTAAAGATAAAGAGGAAGACCGTATGAAGCATGTTCGCGTAAATAATGCTAATGTAGAGCCAGTATTTTTCGCTTATAGAAATCAACCAGAACTTGACGCTATAGTACAAGAGGTAGTAAAAGGAGAGCCTGAGTACGATTTTGTAGCTGAACTTGACGGCTTTGGACACACTTTCTGGGTAATAGAGGACGAAGCAAAAATCAAACGCATTACAGAAATTTTTGCTGAAATACCTTCACTATATATCGCTGACGGTCACCATAGAAGTGCAGCGGCTGCCTTGGTAGGCGACGAAAAACGCCGTCAAAACCCTAACCACAAAGGCGACGAGGAGTATAACTACTTTATGGCTGTATGCTTCCCTGACGATCAACTTACTATCATCGACTATAACCGTGTAGTAAAAGACCTAAATGGACTCTCTGACGAGCAATTCTTAGAGAAACTATCGGCTAATTTCGATGTTGAGAAGAAAGGAGCAGAGATATATCACCCAGAGAAACTCCATAACTTTGCTATGTATCTTAGTGGCAACTGGTATTCTCTGACTGCTAAGGCTGGTACTTACGATGATAAAGACCCTATCGGTGTACTTGATGTAACTGTGTCTTCAAACCTTATCCTCGACGAGATACTGGGTATCAAAGACCTTCGTACCGATAAGCGTATCGACTTTGTAGGCGGTATTCGTGGATTAGGAGAGTTGAAAAAACGCGTTGACTCTGGAGAGATGCGTGTTGCATTGGCTCTATATCCTGTATCTATGCAGCAGTTGATAGATATTGCTGATACTAATAACATTATGCCTCCTAAGACTACTTGGTTCGAACCAAAACTTCGTTCTGGCTTAGTAATTCACAAGTTGTCTTAATCATATATACAATATAAAACTATCGGAGTCGTTTGTAGTGAAAACTATTGTACTGCAAATGATTCCGATTTTTCCGAAACACCCCAAACATCTCTTTTATGTAATGGACGGAAAAACAATTATTTACCAGACATACGAAAGTATCTATGAGGCTACATACGCCAGAGATACGCTAAAGGAAAATGGCATTGAGAGTTTCATTGCAAGCGACTCTACTCTGCCTTCTACATTAAGTATATTCAACGAAAACTATGGTATTCGTCTATATATATTCGAAAAAGATAGAGATAGAGTCTCTGATATATTAGATAATTCCTCAACATCAGAACGCAATTTTTAATACATAGAATATGAAAAAAATCGCATTGTTATCCTTGGTGACGCTTGTATTTATATCCTGTGGGCAAAATAATACTCAAAAAGCCCAAGATGTTTTACAGAGTGCTGAGCAAGCATTTGCCGTAGGAGATTTGGAACGAACAGAAGCTATTATAGATTCGCTTCATCAAACTTATCCCCGCGAAGTATCTACACGCCGCGAGGCCGATACGCTTTTATGGAAAGCAATAGTCAAGGATATTACTCAAAATATGCCAACTATAGACTCTACGCTTAGCCAATTGCTCAAGCGGGCTGAGGAAATAGCCAGAGATTACAAGTTTGAAAAAGATACGAGGTTTCAGATTGTAGGTGACTATGAGCATAAAAGTCTGCAAACAGCACAAAATACAGGGCGTACATACCTTAAGCCCATTGCCGACGAAGATGGAGGATTCCGACTTATTAGTACGCTTTGTGGGCAGAAGATTTCTCATACTCAAATCATAGCTACAGCAGGAGTAGCCTCATACTCTACTACATATATAGACGAAGGTTCGCTAAATACATACGACCAGCTTGGAGTAACATACGAGGTGGCTAACTTCTCCGACCCTACCGCCGTAGATATGGCTATGTTTATAGGAGAGAATGCTAATGGTAAAATAAAAATTACGCTAAAAGGTAGTTCGAAAGATTATACCTATGAGCTTTCGGAAAGAGAAGCACGAATAATAGGACAGACTGCCGAGTTTGCTTCGCTACTCCAAGATGTAGCTAAGTATCAGAGGATAAAACAAGAAAAGCAAAGGCTTTTGGAGGTAATGCAACTAAGGATATCAAAAGAGTAAAATACATTTATGCATAAAAAAAGAAGGTTACTGAATTTTAACCTTCTTTTTTTGTGAAATGGTATAAAAATAACCAAAATATCGTTGTATGTAAGTCTATTTGTACTATATATATTAAAAAATAGCATATATTGGATGTTTTAGGGGAAAAATCGTTGAAGTTATTGTTATATCAAATAAAAAATGTATATTTGCACACACGAATGTAATTTTATAAATAATTATCAACTTAAATGAATTTTTTATGAAAAAGGTAATGTTTTTTTCTTGTATCGCTTTGATGGCGATAGTGTCGTTTGTATCTTGTAAGGATAATAATGGAGGTGAAGATACAAATGCTCCGGATATATTGCTACAAGAGACTTTTGACGAAGGTATTCCTTCTACTTGGACACTCATAGACGCAGATGGAGACAAAAAAACATGGTGGGCGTCTTATGGAGTAAGTTTTGAAACTCCTCCGGGAAATGGCGGTACAGATTGTGCTTTGTCGGAGTCTTTTTCAAATGATATGATGTCTGCTCTGAAGCCAGATAATTATATGGTAACTCCAGCGATAGAAGTACCTAATGCTACTTATACTCTTACTTGGTATGTAGCAGCATCTGACCCCGAGTTCCCTGCCGACAAGTATTCTGTATATGCTGGTACTTTAGAGGGTGGCAAGTTCTCTCCTATAGGCGATGCTCTTCATACAGAGGTTATCAGCAGTGGCGATTTCCAAAAGCGTAGCGTTAGTTTGGAGGCTTATAAGGGTCAGACTATCTATATAGCATTCAGACATTACGACTGCACAGACGAATTTATGATGAAACTTGACGATGTTATGATTATGAAATAATACAATAGAAATATAGTTCTATACAAAAAATATGTCAAGGCACAGAGTTTTTATAATCTGTGCCTTGTTTATTTATGGCTACTCGGCAAAACTATCTATGTCGTATTGTGAAAAAATCACTACCTTTGCTTGATTATATTGTTTAGAATAAGTTCGACTAAAATGCAGATAGAATTTTTAGGAGCTACAAGGGAGGTTACAGGTAGTAAGTTTCTCATTACTACCAAGCAAGGTAAGCGTATCTTGCTTGATTGTGGAATGTATCAGGGTAAGGGATTGGAGACTGATGCTATGAATCGGAATCTGGGGTTCGACCCAAAGACAATAGATTATATGATACTATCTCACGCTCATATAGACCACTCTGGGCTTATTCCTTATATCTATAAACTTGGTTTCAGAGGCTCTATCATTACTACATCTGCTACTCGTAGCCTATGTTCGCTTATGCTACTTGATAGTGCTCATATCCAAGAGTCTGATGCGAAAAATTATAATAAAAGGCATACGCAGGAGGTTTCATCTCTCTATTCGCAAGACGATGCGAGGAGGAGTATGGAACTATTTATCACTACAGAATATAATCGTAGGTTTTATATCAACGAGGATATAAATGTAAAGTTTTTCTGTACAGGACATATACTTGGAGCTGCCTGTATAGTACTTGAAATAAGGGAAAATGGTCGTTGGACGCGCATTGGATATACAGGCGATATAGGGCGACAGCGTGATTACATACTTCGTAGTCCTGACGACTTCCCGCCGTGCGACTATTTACTTACGGAGTCGACATACGGAAATAGGCTTCATAGTAGCGACTCTGATATAAAAGAGGCTTTGTTTGAGGTAGTATATAAAACTTGTGTAGAGAAGCGAGGCAAACTTATCATTCCTTCTTTTGCCGTAGGGCGTACGCAGGAGATAATGTTTATACTAAATCAACTATACAATGAGCATAGACTGCCGGCTATCAAGGTATTTGTAGATAGCCCTTTGTCTGTAAATGCTACAGATGTGTTTAAGCAACATATTGAGTATCTAAACGATAAGGTAAAAAATACTATGCTGTATGATGAAGACCCTTTTAGTTTCAATTCTGCAACCTATATAAGAGATGTCGAGAAGAGTAAGTCTCTAAATAAATATCGCAAGCCGTGTATTATTATCTCCTCCTCGGGTATGATGGAGGCTGGGCGTATAAAGCATCATGTAGCAAATAACATATCTAAACCTAAAAACACCATACTTCTCGTTGGATATTGTTCGCCTACAACGCTTGGATACAGAATACAGCAGAATGGATTGAAAAAAATATCTATATTTGGAACTCCTGTGGCTGTCAGGGCCGATATAAAGAGGATAGACGGACTATCTGGTCATGGCGACTATAGAGAAATGATAAAGTATTTGCGTTGCCAGAATACCGATAGACTGAAAAATATATTTCTCGTTCATGGTGAGTACGATGTGCAAAAGGAGTATCGCCAACACCTTCAGGCGAGTGGTTTTCGGAATATAATCATTCCAGATGTAAATGAAAAATATGTGTTGCAAGAGGAAGAAGCAGTGAAAATTTAGACTATAATAAACATTATGTATATACTTGAAATCTTAAAGTATTTAATTCCAACATCTGGCGTAGTGATGATAGCCTATTGGCTGATAAATCGCCCGATAAAGATGGAAAAAATCAAACGAGAACACGAAACTCAGGTAGCAAACTACAAGACTGTTACTCCTCCTATGCTTAATGCCTACGAGCGTTTAGTGCTATTTTTAGAGAGGACATCGCCAGACCAACTTCTAAATAGAGAATTGGATAATAGTATGTCGTGTTTCGACTTCCAGATACATCTTTTGCGAGTTATCCGCGAGGAATTTCAGCACAATGTAGCGCAGCAGGTATATGTATCGCCAGAGGCTTGGCAGGCTGTAGTAGTAGCGAAGGACAATATAGTGCAACTTATCAATATAGCCGCATCGCAAGTTAAAGGCACTGATAAGGCTTATGTTTTAGCACAAATAATCCTTCGTACATATAGCGAGGCTACAGATACGCCTACTAAAAATGCTATTGATTTGCTTAAAATGGAGATAGGAAGATTGTTGAAATAACGATTTTTATTGGAATGATGAAATATATAAGTAAGTTGTTTTTATTGCTACTGCTTCCATCTGTTTTTATATGGTCGTGTAACTCTGATTATAGTTGCAGGCAAGATACTGAAGTAAGTCTTTCAGTGAATTTCTATCAGCCGAAGAGAGACGATGCGAAGCAGAAACTCGTAATGCAACCTTTGAATGATACTATAAAAATTTATGGATTAGGACAAGATTCCTTGCTATATGTTGGTAAAAATATATCCTCTGCCCGACTCCCTTTGAAGCCATTTGATGATATGACGCTTTTTGTAGTGCAAAAAGATAGCCTAATGGCGGATACACTTCGTTTTAGCCACACCAACGAAGAGTTTTTCTTGTCTGTAGAGTGTGGGGTAGTCTATCACCATACCCTGACTTCTGTATTTACTTCGTTTAACTCCATAGACTCTGTATCTATTATAAACCCTAAAGTGATAGACAATCAAACACAAGGACAAGTAAAAATATATTTCAAAGCCGAATGAGAAAGATACTTTATACAGTATTCGTATTGATAATTGCTTCATCTACAGTATTTTCTCAAGATACAATACAGGTAGATGAGGGATTCCATCGTGAGAAAAAAAATATATATCAAGGAGAGGCTTATAGAGGTTTTTCTCTCCACGCTGATATTTTTTCTCCTGCAATGGGGTTTTTAGTAAATAAAAATATCCGTACTTTTGAACTACAAGTAGATGCCAATTTCTACAACAAGTTTTTCCCGACTGTTGAGGCTGGATACGGACAGATAGATGTATCTCTTACAATGGGGCAGAAGTATAGGTCGAAGTCGCCATTTTTGCGAATTGGTATGAATTATGGATTGATAAATAATGCCAATAAAGATGGTTCGGAGAAGTTGATACGCTCATATCCTTTTCTCGGAGTGCGTTATGGAATGGGTGTGATGAATTACTCCATGGAGAATATCCCTCTAAGTACAGGGTATTGGGCTGATAGCCAGTTGTATGCCTTTGAGAAAAGAGCAGTCTATGGCGGTTGGTTAGAACTTGTAGGGGGCATACGAGTAGATATTTATCGAGGTCTGACAATGGGATGGAGCGTAAGGCTTAAGACGCTTTTTCATGCTAAGGATAAGACAAAAATATGGTGGGCTCCTGGGTATGGATTTACCGCTGGGTCGCAATTTGCATTCAACTATACTATAGGCTATACATTTCATACCAAAACAGAAAGAGAAAAAGATAAGGCTTTGATGTTAGAGAAAGCAAAAGAGAAGGATAAAAATAAAAAATGAAATGATCATACTTCCACCGTCGTACGCTGCTCCTGTAGCTTATTACCATTACCTTACGCAAAAGAAGTGTGTGATAGATGTTTGTCTCAATTTCCAGCGACAGACATTTATCAACCGTTGCCAGATATTGACAGCTAATGGTTTAGAGAACTTGTCTATTCCTATAGAAAAGCCTAAGGCGAAAACCCCGATAAAGGATATTCGTATCGATAAGTCTTCAGAGTGGCAGACATCTCACTTCAGAGCATTAGAGAGTGCTTATCTTTCGTCGCCTTTCTTTGAGTATTTTGCCGATGATTTTTATAAAATCTACCAAACAAAATATGATTTTCTTATTGACTTTTTGCTTGATATTCAAAATACAGTGCTTGAATGTTTGGACTATAGCAACTCCAATATATCGTTTTCACAAAGATATATAGACGAAATAAATAGCAATGATAGCGATTTGAGGCAACTATTTATGTCGAAGAAAAAAACGGATATTCTACCTCACATTACTCAACGGGAGTATTATCAGACATTTGCTTATAAATTCCCATTTCAGAGCAATCTTAGTGTGTTTGATATGCTATTCAATCTCGGACGCGAAGCAAGAATTTTTCTAAAAGGTTAGAAAAAAGTATATTCTGAAGAAATATAGTTAGTGTTTTTATAAAAAAAAACTTCCGCCATACTTTTCTGTAGTATGACGGAATCTCGGAATCTCGGAATTACATTTTTTATTTTACAATCAGTTTAAGCACTTCGTTTCCGATACGGACTAAATAACTACCTTGTTCGAAGTGAGAAGTAGAAATTTTGTCGCCAGCTGTATAGTGTTGGTTTAGATAGAGTTTCTGCCCATTTAGGCTAAATATCTCTACTTTGCCACTTGCATTTAGGCTAAACCCATCGGTTGTTGGGTTTGGATATGCAAAGATGCGAGTCTTTTCTATTGCCAAATCTGTATTGGTAGGTTGCTCTACCTTTATAGGCAGTTGCATAAAACGAGTTTCGCCTTTTACTTTTTGAGAAAGTATTAGATGTGTCTCGCCTACAGATTGTGGTTGTAGCGTAAGCATTCCTCCGTTTAATGAAGAGATAGCAATATCTCTATCTAAAGAGTCTGTAATTTCGTAGTAAGAGTCTGCACCATTAGGTATAGAGTTGCCAAATATATCTTGGAGCGTGATTACGCTATCTTTTCCTAATGTTAGTATCAACTCTTCCCCTGTAGATATTGGGCGACTTGCTCCGAAATTATCCATACAGAAATAAGTAGGAATGTTTGTGCCGTAGTTTGTCTGACGAGAACCGTCCATAGAGAACTCTACTGATTTTACTTTGCCCAGAGGCGAGAGGTCTATCCACTGCCAAGAATCGAGTAGATAATGGTTAGCAGAGTTTAGCGTGTCGCGATAATCAACGAGATAGTACTCTACGATTTTGCCATTGTCTCCCTTAGCGGTAAGTTTTAGGAAGTCGCCTGTAGTGAAAGGTTCGTTTGCGTCTTGTTTTTCATTAGAGTTCAAGCCACATCCATTCTCTGATACATATTTTACCCAAGCTGTATTAGTAGCATAAAATCCCTTGATAGAGTCGCCTTGAGGTGCATGTGTAAGTGTAATCTCTGTCTTGCCCATAAAGGCCGCTGTATATACTACTGCATAGTTTTGAGAGTTGTCTACTCCGTGTCCTACGAGTGAATTGAATTGGTCTGAAAGCATATTCGTAGGATTATACGAAGTAGATGTCTTATTGGTATATCCAAATAATGCCCAAGTGTCATATTCCTCCATAAGTACATTGCTGAAAGAGTATGAACCGCTATAGAATGTAGAATACATCTCTTCGTTATCAGAGTCTCCCCACCAGTAGCTCTCTGGCTCTAAATATAGATTCTCAAATGTAGCAATCTCTGCTGTGCCACCTATGGCTGATACAAGGAAGGCTTGTGTATAGTGACTTCCCCAAGCGTCAGTAACGGTCAGTGTATATTGGTTGGCGCCAGATACAGAGGCTATAGACATAGAGTCTAATGTAGATGCGATTTCGTTTTTAGAGTTTTTCCAAGCGTATGTGTATGGTAATACTCCTCCGTAAATATCGGTATGGATAGTTACAGGATTGCCGTAATTTACAGTAGTATCTTCTATCATAAATGTAATCGGTTGAGGCTCGCCAGAGAAGTTGTCTATCATTACCTGACTGCCAGCAGTAGCGATAAGTTTTATAGCAGTAATGGTATCCATATCTCGTAGGTTTATAAAATGCCATTTGCCCTCGGTCTGTGATAGAGTCTTTGTAGATTTCTCTACAGTATTACGCATTGCTTTGAGTGTAATCTGTGAGTCTGACTTCAGGTAGAAACCATTGAGAATAAGTCCTTTTGTACTATTATTGATAGCAATAGTAGCTGTATCACTCTCTATTTTAGCGGCTTTTAGGTTATTTGGACCTTGTCCGTCTGCTATTTCTACTACTCTAAAGCCAGAGAAGTCTGCTGTACCGTCTGTAAATACGCCTTCCGAAGTCTCTACATTCTCAAAGGTTGAAACCTCTGTAGGCACTCCCAATGTAGAGAATGGTGCGGTGCCTGTTACCGCAGAGTAGTCAGAACTATTGATATAGCGTATGAAATATACGATGTATTCAGTCTCGCTCTCTAAGCCTGTGAAGTCAATACTTATCTCTGTATTTTGACGAATGTTTGTAAGTACTTGATTCATTTCTACAAGTGTAGGTGCTGGTTGCGATGATTTACGAATCAAATACTGTAAATTTCCGTTACCAGAGAGTTTAATGAGAACCTTAGCCGAATTTTTAGTAATGTCTACTATGCGAGGATAGCCATTAGTAAAGTCTGGTATAGAGTCCATCTGCAAACTGAATTCGTATGCTCCGATTGTAGGAGTTTGTGTATGACGCCTAATGCCATTGATATCGGTGTAGGTTATGTCTTGGCGGTTTGCTCCTATTTTGAAAATATCTCCGTTATCTAAATTGAGAGATTGGTCTGAATAGAAAACTGCTTGAGCGAATACAGAAGCAGAGTCTCCAACGATAGCTTGCCATGCGTCAAGGTCTGCTACAGGCGAACCTCCGTTTGAGGCAATAGCCGTACCTTGAGTAAAGTAGCCATTGTGGTGAAAAGATATTTGTGGTGTAAGATAACTTTCGTTTTGTACCTGATATACCACGCCTTCTGTAAAGTTTTGGAATAGGTTATTTACAAAATTTACATTCTCGTTTGTCTTGCCACTTGCGTATGTCTTAAGGTACACTAAAGAGTTTTTTATGGCAGGATTGCTTTGTTTTACTAATATGGAGTTATATACAAACTCTGTATTGGTAAGAGGGTCAGAAAAATATATAGGAGTAGATGATACTGAACGAGGGTTGTCGAATATAATCTCGTTGTTATATATTTTGTTTCTACCCTGAAGTGTCTCATTGTCGTCTCTGCGGCGAGTATATATGCCGTAAGCATAGTTTGTGGCTGTGCTATCGAGATGAATACGGTTGTTGTAAATCTGTATATTGCCTATCATTACAGCGTCTATTGCTTTGTATCCGGTATTGATAGTGCCAGATATTTTTATAGTATTATCGTAAATCTTGGCATTATGTTCTTTTGTCATATATATACCAAAGTAGTCTTGCTCGGAGAACTTATTGTTGTATACAACTGCTCCTTTTTGTTTTGGTAGAGCTACATATCCTGTACCATAGACATATACTCCTGCATATCCACCTTTGAATATGCTATTTTTTACCACACTGTAGTCGCAATTCTGATAAGCCTCATTTTTTCCTTTTATCTGTAGGCAATGAACCTGAGTAGAGTAGCTTGAAGATTTTGGAGCCTCTACATAGCATCCGTCCATTGTAAAGTGTTCAGATACATTGGTTACGAGGACTACACTTTTAGCTTGGTTTGATGTGGCTTTTACAGATATGTTTTTCAGAGTCAGGTAGTCTGCTCCGTTGATAGTAATAGTACCGTAGTCGTCATAAGATCCGAAACCAGAAGGGCGAGTTAGGTATCCTGATTTATGTACGATTACATCTTGATAGTTGCCACTCTGTGATTGGAATGTGATTTTGTTGTTGTCTGAGGCTCCTGGAATCTCTGGTATTAGTATCATTTCGTCGTATGTGCCAGACTCTACATTAAATGTTACATTGCCACTTATTCCGCCTTTTATGGCAGTTATTGCTGCTGTAAATGTAGGGAAGTCTGCAGATGTGCTGCTACCTATTGTGTATATTCCGCTCATTCCCGCTTTTATGGCACGCACAGCAGTTTCGCTTTGAGCCAGTGTAGTGATAGAGTCGCCATCAGCTACTACCGATAGGAGTTGTGCTTTTATCTTATTGCCTACGATAGCGTCTGTTTTTATGTTGTATGCTATCCAAAACTTGTATGTTCCGGGTTTAGTGATAGTATAATTTCCTGTTATACGGTATATAGAGTCATCGCATACAGAATAGTTGTATTTTCCAAACTCATTTGCTGCTGCGAATCTGCTTATAGTATCAGTAGCATAAACGGTTCTACTAATAATATCTAATGTTCGCATAGTGCCTGTAAACCCTCCTAAATAGTGTGCTTCGGCTTGTATTGCAAACTCTTTGATATCTAAAGAACCGTATTCTCCGCCTACATCTACTTTTACTAAAAGCATTTGATTGGCTGTAGAGCCTTTCAATACACTGTCGGAGGTAATAGCGGTAGATTTGATACTTGAAATAGCCAAAGGAGTAGGTTCGTAAGATATTACCTCTATTGCCCAGCCGTAAAGATTTTTATTGGGGTTGAATTGAACTGTAATAGCACCATCTTCTGAAGATGATAGAAGATCTGATAAATTACTTTTTGCTCCATATACAGATAGAAGTTTGTCTGCAGGATTGGTTGAATATCCGTTGTAGAAAATCAGGTCGTCTGCTCCTGTATAGGTATGATAAGTAGTTTGTGTCTGTCCGTTATATACCTTGTGGAACTTCATTTTGATAATCTTACCCTCTTCTGGTACGAAAGTTACTGCACCGCTTGCTCCGCCATCTGTGGTAGATTGGTAGTTGCCGTGTCGTCCGCCTTCGTCGTAAAACATTATAGAGCCTACTACATTTACCGTATCGTTGCCTTTGAAAAGGTAGATTGTATCGCGTGGTGTTTCAGGTACTTCAGCGAGTTCCTGCTCTACTGTAGCTTTGAATCCAGCAGCGGAGTATCCTTTTGTAGAATATACTACTGTAAGTTCGCCTGTTTCTGCCGTAGAAGTGTATGATATAGGGGTAGATTGGCTTGAAGAAACGGTAGCAAGTAGAGCCGAATTATCGGTCACAGAACCAGCATATATTTTAATATCGTCGCTAGGACCCCAGCCTGTATTTGCGAAGTTGATGTTAGTGAAAGTAATTTTTACTTTGCCATTTGCTTGGCTTGGTTTTAGTACTGTTTTGTAGATAGACTCCATATTTCTATTGCCAGCCTCACCACCGTTGTCGTAGAAATTGACCATAGATGATATGCGGTAGATAGTATCGTTGTGATGCATTCTGATGTCTGAAGTGGCATCAACTTCTGGTACATCTGGGCGTGGAATACTACTTACAGTACCACTCCATGAGGGCTTTACCTCGTAGTCGAGGCTCATAAGTCTGACGGTCATTTTGCCATCTGTAGCTGTGGAATAAATCTCAATGTTTTGAGTGGATTTGTCGAATGCTACACGAAGCCCGTCGTTGCTATAAGTGCTACTCAATCCTCCGTCGAAGAAGTATAACAATGCTTCTGAGCTCTGGATAGAGAGATTTGATAAAGTGATTTTGATTACCTCACCTGTGCGAGGCGTAAATACTACTTGAGAACGCGAATACTCGTTGTCTATTTCAGCTGCAGGGCCTTGGAAAGTACGAGTGTCGGATATATTTTCCTGCACGATACTTCCCTCGGTGTGTGGCATTACAACTGCATTTTGTCCCCACGCTCCTACGCTCCATAGGAGAAGTAAAGAAAAAAAGTGTCTGATTTTTACCATAATGTTTAATTTATTTAATTTGTATAATAATAAATCATTGTAAATCAACAATATGAGTAAAACTTTTGACGCAATTTAAAAACGCTCCATATAGACACTATAAATTATCTATCGAAGCAGGAATTTTTCTGAATATCGGGTAGAAAACATCTTATTTCTACTTTTGTCCATTTGCTCTAAATCCCGAAAGCAATGCTCATAATGTTGGATTTCGTCGGCAGGTTTTCTGACTCGTCTCACTGGATAGTGTCTCTTTTGCCTTCCCAAAACGATACCGTCTCAGTGGCTTTTGTGGTAATTGACACTCCATATTTTTATATTCCATCGAAAAATAAATGGAATATAGAGACTTACAGCAGCGGGTACTGTCTGGGCTTTTCACCCAATTCCCTCTCTGATTTTTTTTGATAAAAAAATCATCACCGTAAAATCGACTGCAAAGGTACGAATTATTTTATAAATGAAATTATATGTTTTACATAAAACTTTATATCTACTTGATGTATATACGAAAAAAGGTAGCCTGTAAATAGACTTCCTTTTCGTTTGTTTCGTAAAATATATGTTGTGAGATTTATAAATCAACCTGCCTTCCCATCATATCAAAGATACCTTGATTGGTGCGGAAATATAGTATTCCGTCGTGTAAGAATTTTTCTACTGCCTCTCTTGTATCTTTGTTTACATCTACCAATCCTGTAGCATTTTTGAATGTCGCTGTCAGGTCGTAGTCTTTGTCTAATGTTATCTGTCGTGGATTATCGGTATTTCCGTCAGACCAATGGTCAAATATATATTCTCCTGCTCCTATCGCTTCTAACGAGGCTTGTAGGTCTTCGCACGATGTGCCACCACTGATAGATACCGTTCCTTTAGTCTCATCTTCAGATACCGCTTTTATTTGGCATAAAAAATCCTCTTCGTATTGGAAGTTTTGCCAATTGTTTGCAGTGCGAAATTGAGATGCAGAGCAATGAACTATAACTTTTGTAGAAGGGCTTACCTCATAGAATGTTTCGGCATAGGTTTGGGGTGGAGTAGAGGTATTTATAGTAATCTGCTCTAAAGCCGTACAGCCATAAAAAGCCCTGTCTTCTATTTTGTTGAGACTTGGTAGATTTACTGTTTTTAGCGAAGAACAACTCCAAAATGCTCCGTATGGCAGAGTTTTTACACTATCTGGTATGGTGATTGATGTAAGTCCATAGCACTGATAAAAGGCATCTTCGCCTATTGTCTGTAGACTATTAGGAAGTGTAGCTTGTGTTATATCTTGGCAACCTGTAAAGGCGAAGTCTCTTATCTGTCTTACTCCTTCTGGTATTGTAATCGTAGTGATGTTTTCTCCATTGATTTTCAGACGATGAGAGTAATATGTAGAGTTGGCTGCATAGTTGTCAAACTTGATGGCTACCCACTCCTCTATATCTCCTCCGAATATAGTCTCTTGTAGTCCCGAGCAACCTTTGAAGGCGTCTATGCCTACAGACTCTAAAGTAGATGGCAAAGATATGCTTTGCATAAGTTTACATTTGTAGAAGGCAGAGGCTCCTATAGTATGTACTCCCTCTGGTAGTAATGCTGATGATAGTTTGCCACATTCGTAGAAAGCGTAGTCGCCTATAGAGTCAAGTCCTAGACTGAATGATATAGTCGATAGGTTTGAACAGCCAGCAAAGGCACTTCCTCTTAATATCTTGATATTGCTTGGAAGGTTAAGCGTAGTTAAGGCTGTGCAGTTTTCAAACACGCTTTCATCTATTATATTTATCTGCGAAGATAGTTGTAAAGCCGTAAGGTTTTCACAACCATACATAGCATAAACTCCGATACTCTTCACTGTATTTGGTATAGTAAGACTTTCTACTGCGGTCAATGCAAAAGCCTCTTCTCCTATGTGTGTCAGTCCGTTGGGTAAAACTATATTGCGTATTTGGTCGTTGTATTGCTTCCATGGGGCAGGGCTATTGTCGTTGTAGTCGTACATTGCACCACTACCGCTGATAGTCAGCGTTTGATTTTGAAATTGCCAAGTGAGATTTGCTCCACATTGTTGAGCCATTGAGTTTGCTAACAAACAAATAGTAAGTGCGGTTGCAAGTAATAATTTCTTCATATTTTATAAAATACTTTAATTGATGATTGTGATTTTTATTCGTATGGTATCTATTTTATATATATAATTGTCCTTAAAAAAATAGAAGGACAAAGTCTATTATTTGGCTTAGCCCTTCTTTTTTAGTTGAGAGAATATCTTTGCTAATCTTTATGCCAAAACACTTGCCATACAGATAGAATAGAATTTAGTATCTGAACTATCCGACCTTGATGTGATTACCAGCGGAGAGTCTGCTCCGTATACCAATCCAGCCATTGATGCATTGCCGAATGTTTGAGCTGTCTTATAGAATACATTTGCAGAGTCAAAATCTGGGAAAATTAATATATCGGCATCGCCCAATACAGGAGTGTCTACTTTCTTTATTTCGCCTCTCTCTCGGTCGATAGCAAGGAATATATCTATAGGTCCGTCCATTATCACATCGCCAAATTCGCCCTGACGATAGAGTTCCATAATGTCGAGATAGTCTTGCATAAATCTGATTTTTGGGTTTGCTATCTCTGTAGCGTGGATAAGAGCGATTTTAGGCTTCTGCACTCCAAACTTTTTAGCAGTTTCTATGCTGTATTTTATCATCATAATGCGTTGCTCTTTAGTTGGCTCTGGTATAATGGCAGGGTCTGTCATAAAGAGTAGTTTGTGATACATAGGAATATCAAAGCAAGAGTTGAAAGCCAATACATTGCCGGGCGTGTGTATGCCATTTTCTTTGTTTAATACAGCACGAAGTATTACATCTGTATTTACTAGACCCTTCATTAAAAGGTCGGCCTCGCCTCGTTTTACCATAAGCGTAGCCTGAGTAGCAGCCTCTACTGCATCTCCATCGCAGTTTACTATATGCCAAAACTCGCGGTAATCATCCATTTTTGTGCCAAACTCTTTTGCTATGAGTTTTTCTACCTCTTCTGTCTTTCCTACGAGGAATGCCTCTACGAATCCTTCCTCTACGGCTTTCATTACTGCCTCCATAGAGTGAGCATCGAGGGCATTGGCTAAAGCCAATCTTTTGCGTTTGCCAGACTCCTTGAGGTGTTGTTTTAGTTGTTCGAAATTTTTAATAGCGTCCATAATAGGTGTATTTTTGTGAATTTTATTTTATACTTTTTTAGAACGCAAAGTTAGTGATTTTCCTCTAAACTTTATTCAAATATACTCATCTCTTCTTTGTATATTTCGCTATCAATGGAAAGGAAATCCATTACGCTATGAAATACATTGTGTTGTGAGGCACTCGGCAAGTCTTTTGGTTGCTTTTCTGTAGTAGAACTCCATACTATGAAAGGTATCTCGTATTGCTCCTTAGGGGCTATACTCATAGGCACTCCGTGCATATATAGGTTTTTCTCTCCAAGCGACTCGCCGTGGTCTGAGACAAATATCATTGCGCTATTATATTCTGGCAGCGTTTTCAGCGTATCTATTATATTACTAAGTAGATAGTCGGTATATACAATGGTATTGTTGTAGGCGTTTATAAGTTCTTCGTTTGAACATTTGCTTAGTTCTACACTTTGGCATACAGGCGAAAAAGTTTCGAACTGCGGTGGATACTTTTTATTATAACTCGGTCCGTGGCTCGTACTTGTGTGTAGTATTATCAATACTTTATCGCTTGAACTCTTAGTAATCTCTCCTCGCAGATTTGCTAAAAGGATTTCGTCATACTCTGAGTTTTCTCCATTATACATTTCTAATAGCGTCTCACGATGCTGCTGTTTGCTGATATGTAGCGGTGGTTCGCCCCAGTTTGTGCTACGCCATACTACATCTACGCCGTTTCGGAAAAGATAATTGGGAAGTATCTCGTATAAATATGATGTCTCTTCATGCTCTAATATGCACTTTACCCCTGCAGTAGTATATGTAGCACACGAAGCGGCAGTGTAGTGCCTAAGCCCATCTATTTGTTGTAGTAGAGGGTTTGTTTCTTTTGTATATCCATATAGCGAGAAGTTTTCTCTACGAGCTGATTCGCCTATTACGAGTATCACTACGGCTTTATTTATGTCTTTTATAGTAGCTTTTGGTAATAATATCTCCTTTTTATTGCGTTGGTATTGATGTGTGTAGTATCGTGGGATATTTACCATATATGACCACGGTAGAGCCAGTCCACCGAGTTGTTTGGAGTGTTTGTCTATCCATAGCCAGTTAGTAGCATTGGCAAAAATCATTATTAGTATAAATCCTAATGATATAAGGAAATTGCGAAAAAAGCGTTTCAGTGGTTCTTGTTTTATTTTTACAGTTACGATGTAGATGGAAGGTATCAGTCCGAAAAGCACTATATACCATACAAATTTCCACGAAAAGTAGCTTGTAGCCTCAGTAGTGTTTGTATTTATCAAGTTGCCCATCATACTTTCGTCTAAAATTACGCTGTATGTATTGATAAAATAGAGAGAAATAGAGTTTGCTATGAAAAATATGATTAGCATTATTTTGCCAAAAATCTTTGAAATCCTTATTAAAGTATAATATACCCAAGCATTTGCTACGAGCATTACTACTATAAGGCACACTATCAGTATGATGCCTGAAAAACTTTTGTAATCTAAATTATCGAATACGAATCTGAAAAAAGGTAGGTGAAAAAGCAGAAAAGTCAATATGCTTGCTATATACGAAATCTGTAATGATGTTATTTCACCTTTGAATGCTCCTGATATATGCTTTAGAAATTTCATAAATGATAAAAATTAGACTAATCAACGAAAAAATATAGACAATTAGTGGCTCTTTTATAACTCTTAATGCTATGGATATAGCAAATCCTATGAATACGAGAGCAAAAAAAGGCAAGGCTTTTTTATTTCTTATCCAGCCGAATGCTCTGGGAAAACGGCGTATGAAAAATATGCCTAACAATCCTGAAATATAGCCAAATATACTTCCAAGCACTACATCGAGTGGGTGATGAGCTCCTACGCCAACACGCGAAGAGGCGATAAACAGTCCTACTACAATAAACAATACAGTCCAAAGTATTTTTCTTTTGTTTTTCTGTGGCATAAAAGCAAAAAATAAAACTGTCAGTGTAGTAAAAATAGTAATGGAATGCCCCGAAGGTGTGCTATGAAAGCCATGTATTGCCGAACCTATAATGCTAAAACTATCCTCACCAAAGCATTCTGCTGGTCGAGGTACTGTAAGTAGCCTTTTGAACATCTGAGAAACAAGCCCAGAAAGTATAGAAGAGACAATCAATGCTTCCCACATTTTAGGGAATTTCATAAAACTACAGGATAAAATAGATAGAAATATCACAGCATCTCCCATTTGTGTCAGATTATATTCCAATCCGCGGAATCTAGATAGAAAACCATTGATAGCGAAAAAAGCCTCCCTCTGTATCTCTACATATCCTATGTCGTTTATAGCATTTTTTGCTCCAAGCCACACGATGACTATGCCCAATATAACCAAAGGCACTATAAATAGCCTAATGCTTATTTGGCTGAAATCGTTATATGTTTCTTTATTCATACTTCTATTGGTTTGTTTATACTGCTCGTTTAAGGTCTGCAAAGGTACGATTTTTTATAGATAGTATAGGAGTGTTGTATTTGCGATTTGTTGTTTTTGCATAAAGGTATAATTCTTTGAGAATTTTTACTATCTTTGCGGATATTTTATCAACATAACAAACCTTCAGCGTATAGAATAGAAATTGACATATTTATTTTAATTGTTTATCGCTGTATCGACAAAATGGTTGTCGATATTGGTTGTTTGTTATATAAAAACGGATTAAACTTTGAAACTTTTATCTAAAATAGTACATACAATAGGCTTTGTTGCCTTGATATTGGTATTTGTCGCTATACTATTGCCACAGCAATGGATTGTGGCTGCCAATAGCCATTTGCCTCAAACTAAAATACTATCAGAGACTTCAGTAAGTATCGCTAACAGTATGGATACTACAGAAAATATAGCCAAGCCTACTGTAGTAGAGGAGTATGGGGATTTGTATAAGTCCTATCCTTATGATTTGCATGACCCTCAGAATATAGAGACTTCTATTGACTACGACTATGCTACAGGTAATTATATAATGCGTACAAAAATAGGCGATACGGAGATATCATCACCTTTTGTAATGAGCCAAGACGAATATTGTCAGTATTCGCTTAAGCGAGATATACAACTTTATTGGCAACAGAAAAACCAAGAGGCTATGAAAAACTATGAAGATAGATTTAACCTTACGGATATGAAATTTTCGTTAGGAGCGGCCGATAAGGTGTTTGGTCCCGGTGGAGTGCAGATAAAGACTACTGGGTCTGCCGAACTCTCGATGGGATTGCTTCATAGCAATGTAGAGAACTATCTGCTTTCTGAAAGACTTAGAAAGACCTCTCAGTTTGATTTTGATATGAAGATACAGATGAATGTACAAGCCTCTGTAGGCGATAAAATCAAATTTGGACTGAACTATGATACCGAGTCTTCGTTTGACTTCGACCGACAAAACCTAAAACTTGCCTACGAGGGTAAAGAAGACGACTGGCTTAAGAAGCTTGAGGCAGGAAATATATCTATGAATGTCAATTCTGCTTTGATACCAGGAGCCACTTCGCTTTTCGGTATCAAGAGCGATATGCAGTTTGGTAAACTTAAAGTATCGGCTGTAGCCTCTCAGCAACATAGTTCCTCGCAGAGTGTAAATACAAATGGTGCGGTACAGAAGATAAAATTCGATATTCCAGCCGACCAATATGATGCCAATCGCCATTTTTTCCTTGCTCAATACTTCCGCGATACATACGACAAAAATATGCAACAATTGCCATACATTACCTCTGGTGTATCTATCAACAGGGTAGAGGTATGGATTACAAATAAAAGATCGCAGTTTAAACAGTCTCGTAATATCATTGCTTTTGCTGATTTGGGGGAAGCAAAAAAGAAAAATAATAACTATTGGGCTACTTCAAGCCCTTCAGACTTGCCTCAAAATTCGGCTAATACGCTATATTCTGAGATTTCTGGTAATGCGGCAATGCGTGATATTCAGCAGTTTATGCAGATAATAGGCGGAGCTACATATACTACTGCGGGTATTGTAGGAGGCGAGGATTTTGAGAAAATAGAGTCCGCCCGCAAGCTCGACCCTTCTGAATATACCCTTAACTCTACTTTGGGTTTTATCTCTCTTCGCCAGTCGTTACAGCCCGACGAGGTTTTGGCAGTGGCGTTTGAATATACCTATGGCGGAAAAGTATATCAAGTAGGTGAATTCTCTACAGACGGAGTAAATGTGCCTAATGCTCTGATAGTAAAACTTCTGAAATCTACAGTAGTGGCAAACTATGCTACTACATGGGATTTGATGATGAAGAATGTGTATTCGCTTGGAGCTAACTCTTTTCAGGCTGATAATTTCAAATTTAATGTAATGTATAAAAATGACTCTACTGGAGTCTATCTAAACTATATAAATGCTGGAAATATAGGTAATAAAGTTCTGTTGAGTGTAATGGGGCTCGACCGTTTAGATGGGTTTCAGAATCCACGACCTGACGGTAAGTTTGACTTTGTAGAGGGATATACTATTATATCTTCTATGGGACGCGTTATCTTTCCTGTGGTAGAACCGTTTGGAAGCCATCTCCGTAAAGCCATAGGCAATGATGCTATAGCCGATAAATATGTTTTCCAAGAGCTTTATGACTCTACTTTGGTATCCGCTTCTGAATTTTCTTCAAAAAATAAATTCAAACTTTCGGGTGAGTTTCAGGGTACCTCAAGTTCGGAGATTTATCTCAACGCAATGAATGTGCCTCGAGGTTCTGTAAAGGTAAGGGCTGGCGGAGCTGAGTTAGTAGAGAATGTAGATTATACGGTGGATTATATAATGGGAGTAGTAACGATACTAAACCAACAACTTTTAGCCTCTAATACGCCTATTGATGTGCAGCTTGAAAATCAAGATATGTTTCAAATGCAACGAAAAACACTTTTGGGAACTCATTTGGAATATGCTTTTTCGCCAGATTTTGTGGTGGGCGGAACTCTAATGCACTTATCGGAAATGCCTATTGTAACAAAAACCGCAATGGGTAGCGAACCTATTTCTAATACCATTTGGGGATTAAATCTTGCTTATAAAAAGAATTTCCAATGGCTTACAACGGCTCTCGATAAACTACCGTTACTGCAACTTTCAGCACCTTCTTCTATCCAGTTTACAGGTGAGTTTGCCCAGATGATACCCGGACATAGAAAAATCAAAAATAATCCGGGGTATGCTTACCTCGACGACTTCGAGGCTACCGAGACATCTATAGACATAAAGTATCCTTATAATTGGTTTTTAGCCTCTACGCCTGCTGAAAATTCTCCTCAAGCACTATTTCCAGAAGGAAGCCTGACCAACGATATTGAGTATGGTAAGAATCGAGCTTTGCTATCTTGGTACAATGTAGATAACTATATTTTCAATAAAAACTCTTCGCTTACTCCAAGCCATATAAGAGATAACAAAGACTTGCTCTCAAATCACCTTACGCGTGAGGTAAAAGAGCGTGAAGTATTTCCAAACCGTGAGGCTACTATGACTGGAGAGGCTACGCTGTCACTTCTAAATCTTAGTTATTATCCTACACAAAGAGGTCCTTATAATTTATCGACAGACTATGACGCACAGGGACACCTTAGAAACCCTAAAACGCGTTGGGGTGGAATAATGAGAAAAATAGATATGTCAGATTTTGAGCAATCAAATATCGAATATATAGAATTTTGGCTGATGGATCCATTTGTAAACGATACTACTGGCTCGCACGAGGGTGGAGATTTGTATATCAATCTGGGAGATATATCGGAGGATATTCTAAAAGACGGTAAAAAGTATTTTGAAAATGGAATGCCTGTAGATGATGACCCAAGTCTTACTCAGGAGACTGTCTGGGGAAAAGTGCCTACACAGCAGAGTACAGTTTTAGCCTTCTCTAACGAAGCTGGAGCCAGAGAGAAGCAGGATATAGGGCTTGATGGACTTACTACTGAGGAAGAAAAACTCTTCCCTGCTTATCAAAATTATGTGCAGCAACTCCGTATGATACTGCCAGCTTCTGTTATTGCCGAGTGGGAACAAGACCCATATTCGCCTATCAATGATCCTGCAGGAGATAATTATCATCACTATAGAGGCTCCGACTTCGATGAACTTCAGCTCTCTATTCTCGATAGATATAAACATTACAACGGAGTGGAGGGAAATTCTGCTGAGGCTGATTTTAATGGTGAAAATTATGCGACTTCTGCTTCTTCGTTGCCAGATGTAGAGGATATAAATCAGGATAATACTTTAGGAGAATACGAAAAGTATTTTCAGTATAAAATCTCGCTCAGACGAGGCTCGGATATGGAGGTAGGGCAGAACTTCATAGTAGATAAACGAGAAGTAGAGGTTACCCTTTTTAATAAAAAGAAAGAGACTGTTACTTGGTATCAATACAAAATTCCTATCAAAAGTTATGATAAGCGAGTAGGGAATATCCGAGACTTTAAGTCGATAAGATTTGCCAGAATGTTTCTGACGAACTTTTCGCAAGATATAACATTGAGATTTGCTTCTCTCGAACTCGTTCGTGGCGACTGGCGTACATATTCACAACCGCTTTATTCCTCTGAAAATCCTCCCGTAAGCAATGGAAATATTACGGTAGAGAGCGTAAATATAGAGGAAAATTCTAATAAAGAGCCAGTAAACTATGTATTGCCTCCCGGAGTATCACGCGAAACAGACCCAGGACAACCGCAGCTACGCCAACAAAACGAGCAAGCAATGGTAATAAAGGTTCTGGACCTCGCTCCTGCCGACGCTCGTGCGGTCTATAAAAAAATTAATTTCGACCTTAGAAAATATCGTCGCATACAGATGTTTGCCCATGCCGAAAAGATGCTTGAAGATATTGGTACGCTATCAGATTACGAAGTATCGGCTTTTATACGCTTTGGTAGCGACCTTACAAATAATTATTATGAATACGAAATTCCGCTTAGGCTTACTCCTCAGGGGAAGTATTCTACATATTCAGATTCCGATAGAGAGACTGTATGGTATAAAGACAATATGTTTGATTTTCCAATATCCGTCTTTACCGACATTAAAAAGCAACGAAATACGGCTCGTAATGCCGACCATTCAATTTCGCTGATTACGCCATATCAGCAACCATCTCCTGAAAATCAGCAACATTTAGTTACCATAGTAGGTAATCCAAATTTAGGAGAGGTTTCGATGATGATGATTGGTGTGAGAAACAAAGCCTCCGGTGGTAATCGTTCGGCAGAGGTGTGGGTCAATGAACTGCGTCTGACGGACTTTGATGAAGATGGTGGCATAGGTGCAGTGGGCAATCTGTTGGTCAATTTGTCTGATTTTGCAAATGTCAATATCTCTGGTAGATACGAATCTACAGGATTTGGTGGCATAGAGCAGAATATAAACGACCGTAGACTTGATGATTATTATCAAGTAAGTATGTCTACAAGTGTTCAGCTTGGAAAACTTTTTCCAGAAAAAGCTAAAGTAAATTTGCCAATCTATTATTCGTATTCGGTAGAAAATTCCAAACCAAAATACAGCCCGCTTGACGGTGACCTATTGCTAAAAGATGCTCTTGAAACATACGAAAAGCAAGAGCAAAAAGACTCTCTACTGCAACTCTCTCAGACAAGAACAACTACAGAGAGTCTTAATCTTACAGGAGTAAATGTCAATATAAGAGGTCAAAGACCACATTTCTACGACCCTGCAAACATTACTATAAACTATGCTTACCAGCGTTCATCGCTCCTCAATCCAGAGACAGAGCGTAATGCAAGTATCTCTCATCAAGGTTCGCTCAACTACGACTTCAATACGCAACCTAAGACATGGGAGCCTTTTAAAGGTATAAAGAGCGAGTGGCTCGGTGTGATAAAAGATTTCGGACTGAATTATTCGCCAAGTAAATTGTCTATGTCTGTAAATATGTCGCGTCTATACCAAGAGACTCAACTCCGCGACCTCGACGGTTCTATGAATATCGACCAATATGATCCATACAATCCGTTGATTTCTTCAAGCAAAAATTTTACTTGGGGGCGTAATCTTGCTATAGACTGGAGTATTACTAAAAATCTAAAAGTCAACTTCCAAGCTGCTACTAATTCGCGTATCGACGAGACTATGTATGCTCCTGTAAATAAGCGATTTTTCCCCGATGAATATCAAGATTGGAAAGATACGGTAATGCAGTCGCTTCGCTCTCTCGGCACTCCGCTTACATATCAGCAGGCATTTAATGTTAGTTATTCAGTGCCTTTGAGTAAATTTCCGTTGCTTAATTGGATAACTCTCGATGCTGCCTACTCTTCGCAATACAATTGGAATCTTGGGGCTACTACTGCCGACAATATAAATCTCGGAAATACTATTGCAAATACGGCTCAGTGGCAATTGAACTCAAATCTGAAGTTGGAGAGTTTATACAATAAGTCTAAGTATTTGAGAGATATAAATCAACGATATAACAAGCGTCCAAAAACTACTGTATTTCGTCCTAAATCTGTTAATAAAACCATATTGGCTACTGCCGATACTGCACTTATTAAGCACGGATTGAATGCTGAATTTGTGAAGGTAGAGGCTGTAAATAATCGTGGGCGAAAGGTAAGTGTAAAGTTTCGAGCAAAAGATAAAAATACTGTTTTGATAACGCCTATAATATCAGATGATAGCGTTCAGTATACTATTACTACTGTAGATAAACGAAAATGGGAGGTTAGTGGAAAAGATATTCTTGATTTTTCTGTGCGTATGCTTATGATGGTTCGTTCGGCTCAAATTACATATCAGGAGCAAAGTGGAGTCTCGCTACCCGGATTTGCTCATCAACCAAAACTTTTTGGACAGACAAAGGTCAATGGCTTGCTTTCTCCCGGACTTGATTTCGCTTTTGGTATGCCTGCCGAAAGGTATATAGACCGTTCTATGAATAGCGGTTGGATTGTTTCCAATGACTCTATCGTTAATCCAGCAAATGTCAATTTTACCTCAAATCTTGATATCAAAGCATTGGTAGAACCAATATCAGGGTTGAAAGTAAATCTTATGGCACGCCGTATGTATTCCAATATGACTACAATTCAGTATCAATACGAAGGAATGCCTCGCCAGTTTAGTGGCAATTACCAGATGACACACATATCCATAGGTACGGCTTTCTGGGCTAAATCTACTATGAAAGGCAATGAGAGAAGTTTCGCTCTTTTCAATAAATATAGATCTGAGGTTGCAGACCGTATCAATATGCAATATCGAGGCACTACATATCCTACTTCTGGGTTTATGCAGGAAAATAATCTTGGTGGTCAGCCGTTTAATTCTGCTAATGGATCCGCTTCTCCTACAAGTGTAGATGCTATGGTGCCAGCCTTTTTAGCCGCCTACTCAAATCGCTCGTTGTCAAGCAAAAACGATATTATCCCAACTCTATGGAGTCTTTTGCCAAACTGGACTATCTCATACGACGGATTGACACGCATTCCATTCGTAGAAAAACATCTGCAGAAAGTTACACTAAATCACTCTTATCAAAGCGTTTATGCAATAAACTCATATACTTCGTTTGCTAATTTTATAGAAAATGCAGATGGATTTGGCTTTACGAAAGATATTGTTTCAGGCAACCCTATTCCTTCGGCTGGATACGATATATCTGCGGTAACTATTACAGAAAATTTTGCTCCTTTCCTTGGTGTAGATATTGCTTTCAAAAACTCATTGACTACGACACTTCGTTACAATCGCCAACGCACTGTATCCCTCAATGTTTCGTCACTTCAGATAGGTGAAATCTATTCAAATGAGTTTCAGATAGGTTTTAGTTATACTATAAAAGATTTTGACTTGTTGATAAAGTTAAAATCAAATAAAGTAAAGAAGGTGAAAAATAATCTGACTACACGCATTGATTTTGCTCTAAAAGATATGGCAACCTTGCTTCGTAAAATAGATACGGACGAGCCTCCTCAAGCTACTGCTGGCAATAAGATGCTATCTGTAAAAGCTACTGCCGACTATGTATTTTCCTCGAAACTCAATTTCAGACTATTTTTCGACTATACCTCAAACGCTCCTATTCTAACTACCTCCTATCCTATGACAAACATAAATGCTGGGCTTTCTGTAAAGTTTATGCTGACAAGGTAAGGAAGTAATTATAGTAAGTACGAATAAAGTGATTGGAAAAAATTGACTACCTTTGCACCCTTATTTGTGTAACTCAGGCAACCACAATCAAAAAAACAGAGTATTTTATGATAAAAGATTATAAAACAGAGGACGCAATTATCCTCTTTTCAGGCGGACAAGACTCTACTACTTGTTTGTATTGGGCGATAGAAAAATTTAGAAAGGTTTCTGCTTTAAGTTTTACATACGGACAAAAACACTCTTTAGAGGTAGAGCTGGCAAAAGATATTGCCGAGAAGGCAGGAGTAGATTTTACGCTTATAAACATAGATTTTATGTCTACTCTGGCACCAAACTCGCTGACAAATAGCGAAATAGTAATGGACGAATGTAAGCCAGAAGGGTCATACCCTAATACATTTGTTCCCGCCCGTAATATGCTGTTTTTAGCCATAGCAAGTGCTAGTGCTTTCTTCAAAAAAGCAAAAAATATAGTCATAGGAGCCTCCGAAGCAGATTTCAGTGGGTATCCAGATTGTAGAGAAGAGTTTATCAAATCTATGAATCAAACCATAAATTTGGCTTTAGATACAGATATTACTATTCACTCCCCGCTTATGTATTTAGATAAGTCCCAAGTCTGGGAATTGTCAGATAGACTTGGTGTGTTCGATATAGTAAGAGACAATACTCTTACTTGCTACAATGGCATAAAAGGCGCTGGTTGTGGAAACTGTCCTGCTTGTGTATTGAGAAACAAAGGGTTAAACGAATTTTTATGTAGAAAAAATGCAAAGAGATAACGATAATTTAAGACTATTGGGTGGCTCTACAGAATATCCTACAGATTATACGCCAGAGGTGTTGGAAGCCTTTGATAATAAACATCCAGAAAACGACTATTGGGTAACTTTCGATTGTCCGGAATTTACGAGTCTGTGTCCTATTACAGGGCAACCAGATTTCGCTAAAATTCGTATTGATTATATCCCATCAAAACGGATGGTAGAGAGTAAAAGTTTGAAAATATATCTTTTCAGTTTCCGCAATCACGGCGATTTTCACGAGGACTGTGTAAATATCATAATGAAGGATTTGATACGACTTATGAAGCCAAAGTATATTGAGGTAACTGGTATTTTTACTCCTCGTGGTGGTATTAGTATCTATCCTTTTGCTAATTACGGAGAGCCAAATACAAAGTACGAAGAGTTGGCGTTTCAGCGACTTGCAAGCCATAGAATGCCATTGTAGCCATATATTTACGGAATTTTTATTAACTTTGCCAATTAAATAAATGTTGTATGTCAACATATTGAATACCAATAATTTGATAAAAATTTAGAAGCAATGAAAAATAGCGAAAATATAGAGAAGACTCGCTACTCAGACGCCGAGCTTGAAGAATTCCGTCAGATAATAGAGGAAAAACTTGAGGCTGCTCGTAGGGAATATGATGAACTCCGTTCGTACATAAGCAATAGCGGTGGTAATGATGTTACTGATACTTCTCCTACATATAAAAATTTGGAGGAGGGAGCTGCTACTCATCTCAAAGAAGCCTCAGGGCAGTTGGCTCAACGCCAGATGAAGTTTATTCAGCATCTCGAAGCTGCTTTGATAAGGATAGAGAATAAGACTTACGGTATCTGTAGGGAGACAGGCAAACTGATTCCTAAAGAGCGACTCAGAGCTGTGCCACACGCTACTCTTACTGTGGAGGCTAAAGAAGCCAGACGATAAGAGTAGAACCATACCGTTGACTTTTTTATGACAAAATCCATAAAAGTTACTATATTTATAGTACTGCTACTTGTTGCAGACCAAGTTATAAAATTCTTAGTCAAGCTCAATATGCCTCTCTATGACGAGATACGCATATTTGACTGGGCGAGGATTTATTTTATAGAAAATCCGGGTATGGCCTTTGGAATGACTCTTGGTAGTAAGACATTCCTTACGCTTTTCCGTCTTGTTGTCAGTGGTTTTGTGCTTTACTATATTGCTCGTCTTGTAAAAAAAAGTTGGAAGATGAGTTATATCTTGTGTGTATGCCTTATCTTTGCTGGAGCTGTGGGTAATATAGTCGATTGCCTGTTTTACGGGGTGATTTTCTCTGAAAGTACTCCTATGAGCGTAGCTACACTCTTTCCAGAAGGTGGTGGATATACTTCTTTGCTACATGGTAAAGTAGTAGATATGTTCTACTGTCCGATATTTGAATTTCCTAATTGGGTGCCTTTTCTTGGAGGAGATATATTCTTTTCGCCTGTATTCAACTTTGCAGATTCTTGTATTACTGTAGGTATTTTTATGCTGTTGATATTTTTTCGTAAAGACTTTAATGATAGTTTCAACGAAATTTTTGGCAAAAAAGAGAGCGATATGTCAGACGAAGTCTCCGACAAATAGTTTTTTTCTAAATCCATTTTTATGAAAAAATCTTTGTTTGTTTTTTGTGGCTTATTGTTACTGTCTTTTATTGTCTATTTTGCTTATATACTTGCTTTTAGTGCAAACTTTGAAGATGATAGCAATGGTGAGTTTATATTTGTAGAAGATGGCAAAAAGATTTCGGAGTTGATAGATGAAGTATCGGAAAAAGGCTTTGTAAAACGCCCTTGGACACTTCGACTCTTCAGCCAAATCCACAAGAGAGAGACGCTAAAAGCAGGTGCTTATAAACTATCGAGCGGAATATCGAATCTTGACTTTTTGAGAAAAGTGTATTTCAATAATCAAACTCCTATATTATTGAAATACAATAATATAAGGTTAAAGTCTCAGCTCGTATCTAAAATATGTTCGCAGACAAACATAGACTCTGTAGTTTTAAGCCAAATGTTGTCTGACGATGAACTTCTAAAAGAGTTTGGGCGAACATCAGAAGATATTTTGACTCTTTTTATTCCAAATACTTATGAAGTGTATTGGACTATTTCACCTAAAGCACTGTTGAGGAGAATGCATAGAGAATACAAAGCGTTTTGGACTGATGAGAGGAGAAAAAAAGCTGCATCTATACCATTATCTGAAGTCGAAGTCTCTATTCTCGCTTCAATCGTAGAGGAGGAGAGTAATAAAGTAGACGAGCAACCTCTTATAGCAGGTCTTTATATCAATCGCCTTAGGATAGGAATGAAGCTTCAGGCAGACCCAACTGCTCGATACGCTTTAGGAGATTTTTCTATAAATCAAGTGTATCATTCTCATACACAGATAGATTCACCTTATAATACATATATTTACGAAGGGCTTCCGCCCGGACCTATTCGTATTCCTTCTATTGCTGCTATTGATGCGGTATTGAACTATCAAAAGCACGATTATCTATATATGTGTGCTAAGCCAGAATTAAATGGTTATCATAATTTTGCCAAGACCTACATGCAACACCAGCAATATGCTTCTCTATATTATAAGGCTCTTCGCCAATGGAAAATACGCAATGGAAAATAGTAGATTTATTGTAGGAAAAACATATTTTTTAGGTTATCTGAAAATGTTGTACTTTTGTAAGAAACTTTCATAAACTATAATCATAAGGCAAAAAATGGCATCATTCTTTATAGAGGGAGGCAAAAGGCTTAGTGGCACTATCAAACCTCAAGGGGCGAAAAACGAGGCTTTGCAGGTAATATGTGCTACTGTATTGACTGCAGAGGAGGTTATCATAGAAAACATTCCAGAAATACTTGACATAAAAAACCTTCTATCGTTGATGGAGAGGGTAGGGGTAGAGATAAATCGCATAGAAAAAGGCAAATACTCTTTCAAGGCGGAGAATCTCAACTATGATTTTCTTCGTAGCAAAGAGTTTCTGGAAAGTTGTCAAAAACTTCGTGGTTCTGTAATGCTTATCTCTCCGCTTTTAGTTAGAATGAAAAGTATTATGTTTGCCAAACCCGGTGGTGATAAGATAGGTAGAAGAAGACTTGATACTCACTTTATAGGTCTTCAAAAACTTGGCACAGATATTTCTTTTGATACAAATACTCGAGCTTTTTGCCTAAAAGCAGATAAATTGCGAGGTGATTATATGCTACTCGACGAAGCTTCTGTAACTGGTACAGCTAATATCATAATGGCAGCGGTAATGGCCGAGGGGAAGACTACTATATATAACGCTGCCTGCGAGCCATATCTACAACAGTTGTGTAGAATGCTAAATGCTATGGGGGCTAAAATCAGTGGTATTGCCTCAAATCTTTTGACAATAGAGGGTGTAGATACTCTTCACGGTACTGTTCATAGGATATTGCCTGATATGATAGAGATAGGTTCTTTTATAGGAATGGCTGCTATGACCCAAAGTTCTATTACAATAGAAAATGTAGGATACGAACATTTAGGAATTATTCCAGATAGTTTTCGCCGTCTGGGTATATCTATAGAGCGAAGAGGAGACTCATTGTTTATCCCTGCTCAAGATAGTTATAGTATTGATACATTTATGGACGGTTCTATTCTCACTATCTCCGACGCTCCTTGGCCTGGGCTTACGCCAGACCTATTGAGTGTAATGTTGGTAGTAGCCACACAAGCTAAGGGAAGTGTGTTGATACATCAGAAGATGTTTGAGAGTCGTCTGTTTTTTGTAGATAAACTTATAGATATGGGCGCGCAGATTATCCTTTGCGATCCACACCGTGCTGTTGTAATAGGGCATAATAGACAGTTCCGACTAAAGGCAAATAATATGATTTCACCAGATATTCGTGCTGGTATTGCTATGCTAATAGCTGCAATGAGTGCCGAAGGGGTAAGCCGAATAGATAATATCGACCAAATAGACCGTGGCTATGAAGATATCGAACACCGTCTGACCGCCTTAGGTGCCAACATTCATAGAGGATAATGAGTCGCTTTGTTTGAGAAATTTTTTGTAATTTTGCGCTAAATTTGATATTAGTTGTATGAATAGTAACGATAAAAAACCATTAGTAGTTTGTCAATGCGCTACCTACAATCATGAGCCTTATATTAGAGAGTGTTTGGAGGGATTTGTAATGCAAAAAACGGACTTTCCTTTTATAGCAGTAGTCATTGATGATTGTTCTACTGATGCCACTGCAGATATAGTAAGGGAGTATGAGCAAAAATATCCTGACATTATAAAGGCGGTATATCTTAAGGAAAATTATTATTCTCAAGGTAAAAAAAAGGATAGTATATGGCATTCTTTCAATAAAGATGCAAAATACATTGCAATTTGCGAAGGCGATGACTACTGGACGGATCCTTTGAAGCTGCAAAAACAGGTGGATTTTTTGGAGGAGCATGAAGAATGCCCTTTCTGTTTTCATAAAGCGGAGATTAAAAGTGATGTCGAAAAAGAGAACAAATTATATTCCTATGTGGAAGAAGGTTATTATTCAGATAGAGATATTTATTCCAGATGGATCGTACCAACGGCCTCTGTAGTTTTTAGAAGGACAGATTTAACCTATTATCCTCCTTGCAATCCGCTTGTTTATGGCGATATTTATCTGTTTTTATGCCTTTTATATGGTGGTAAAAAAGCATATTGTTTTGGTTTTTATGGATCTGTTTATAGAAAACATGATGGAGGTATCTTGCGAATTATAGAAAATGATACTTCACATATGTATTATGAAAAAATAATCAAACAATACCAGCAATTTTACAAACTTTTCCCATTGCTTAGTGATATTACTATTAGAACAATTAAAGAGTATTTGGTTGAATTGATAAATGCACCATATTTTCCTAATCAGTGGAAACATTGCCTCCATTATCTTTTTTTGCGTAAAAGGTTAGTGTTTAGTAGATTTCCTCTGAAGATATGTAGGTTGTTTTTGAAATCATTGCTATCATAATATATGTGTGTTTTGTTGATTTTTAATGTTTTTCGTTTATGATACCCAAAATAATCCATTACTGCTGGTTTGGCAAGGGCTTGATGCCGCAATCGCAAAAGAAGTGCATCGAAGGTTGGAAGAAACTGATGCCGGATTATCAAATCATGCGTTGGGATGAGTCGACTTTCGACCTTCAGCAATATCCTTTGGCCAAATATGCCTGCGAGGTAAAGAAATATGCGCTGGCCTCAGATGTGTGCCGCTATAATGTGCTGGCTCAGTATGGTGGAATCTATTTGGATACCGATGTGGAACTTTTCCAGAGGTTAGACCAGTTTTTGGATTGTAATTTCTTTACAGGAATTGAATTATATAATGAATTTGTCAGTGAGGGGATAGCCGAGAAATATCTGAATGCAGATGGTAGTGCCAAGGATTCAATGCAAGATGTGCCACACATGGAGGCCCTTACTTCTACTATGGGCTGTACTCCCAATTTCGAAATGATAGTTCAGTTACGTGACTATTATAATTCTATAGAAGCCTCGCCAGAGCGTGCATTGCATTATCGTGAGTGGGTGAACAATGACCGTTTGGTGGCCCGCTATTGTTCCCGGAGAGGATTCTTATATAAAGATGAGACGCAGCACTTCGGAGACAATATGGTGGTTTATGGCACGGGAACCTTTGGATATGCCTTCAGTCCAAACCCCAATTATACGGTTTCCTACCATCACAATGCGGCCACTTGGGACAGCGAAAAATGGAGCAAGCGAAAAAAACGCGAGTTGTTTTTCGATAAAATAGGCTTACTTCCCTTGTATAACAAAATTCGTGCATTCAAAAAGAAATTGTAATCATGACGGGAGTTCTGCCTAACAAACATAGAGATATCACCTTCGACATTATGAAAGGCATTGGCATTGTGCTGGTGATGACTTGTCATTTCTTCGGCTGGAATCATCCGTGGTTGGCACGAGTAATCTTGTCCTTTCACATGCCGATGTTTTTTATTGTGGCGGGATATTTCTCAAAGTCTTATTCTGAGGTGACCGACAAATGGACTGCGGTAATGAAGTATGCCAAAAGGCTGTGGCTTCCCTATTTGTTTGTGATGTTTATCACTATGTCTTGGTTCTGCTTGATGGGTGTCGTCAAATCCGATTGGGGAGATGCAAGACGCGAACTCTTTTCCTTGTTTTGGGCTGAAGCAACGCCTTTGCCGACAAACTTTGGTGCTCTTAGTATCGGTGTGGTGTGGTTTCTGCTGGCTTTGTTTTGGGCGAAAGTGTATTTACTCTTGTTGAGCAAGTGGGAGAATTTGCTACTGCCGCTTTCTTTGCTGTTGTCTATGGGGGCTTTGATTTTGCACGGAATTTTCCCATACATTCCTTGGTGTCTGTTGATGGGATTCATGGCATTGCCATTTGTGGTGATGGGTTGGTGGGTCAGAAGAAATCAATTGCCAATGTGGTGGATAAAATTTGTATCGGTAGTTGCATGGGCGTTGGCGATTGTTTTTGTACGCTTTGATATGTACACTTATACTTGGGAATACTATCCTTTGGGGTTATTAGGGGCTTGCGGTGGCACATGGATGCTGTATCTTCTGTGCCGATGGATAGCCCAAAATCTAAGGCTGACTGCGAGGGTTTTTGCCCAATTGGGTATGGCTTCGCTTGCCATCATGTGTTTCCATTGTTTTGAATTATCCAGCCACTTGGGCAATCATCTCAAAGCATTGGTGGGCTTGGAGCTGCCTACTTGGGGCTTGTATCTCTGGAGATACGGAATCACGATATTATTAGCCATTCTCGTTATCCATACGCCTAAACTTAAAAACTTGTTTGTATGACACCCGCCGTTTCCATCTTGATGCCCGTATATAACTGTGCAGATTACTTGGCGGAGGCTATAGAAAGTATGCTGCGACAGACCTATTCGGATTTTGAGCTGATTATTCTTGATGATGGTTCTACCGATCATTCTCGCCAGATAGTAGAGCGTTTTTCAGATCATAGAATCGTCTATCATTGCAACGAGCATAATCTCGGATTGGCTGAAAATCTAAATGTAGGACTTGACTTGGCAAAAGGGAGTTACATTGCGCGCATGGACGGAGATGATATTTCTTTGCCTACTCGATTGGAGACTCAAGTGAAGTATCTGGAAGAACATCCAGAGGTTGACCTCTGCTCCTGTGGAATGCAGATGTTTGGCGCCGACGACAAAACTTGGATAAGAGAGCAAGACACGGAGCGTGTCAAGGTGACCGCACTTTTCTTCTCCCCGATACTCCATGCCTCTTCTGTTTGGCGCAGAGCCTCATTTGAGAGATACGCCTTGCGATATAGGCAATCCGCCTTTCCAGCCGAGGATTATGACCTGTGGTGCCGTGCTTTGTCGTGTGGATTGAAACTCGTCAATATGCCAGAGGTGTTGTACAGGTACCGCATTCACGGCGTGCAGGTTACCAAGACGGACAATCGCAATTTGGCCCGAGAGATAGAGATAAGAGGCGCGTTTTTGAAAAAAGTCTTGCCTCATCTGCCGGAGAATTTTGCGGGTAAAATGGCTGATATTCGTGGCCTTGAATCCGCTCCATTAGAGGAAGTGGAAGAAACCTTATTGGCTGTCATTGAAGCCAATCGCAGAGACAAGTTCTTCCGTGGCGGATTGCTTTCAAAACGACTCTACGGGCTGCTTTTCCCCGTTATCCGAAACAGCGGCGTGGCAAAAGCCTCTCTTAGAAAAACAACCATATTGAAGTATCGCATTTTTATGACCAAACAGAAACTTCGCCTCATGTTTTCTGCTGTAAAAGCGAAACAGAGGAACAGGAATATAAATCTCTATACAACAATTAAACAGATTTTTCTTCATAAACATTCGCAACAACTATTTGTCGTTTGTAAGAAGGCTTCGTTAGAGATAGACAAAACAGCCAAAATATCATTGAATGGAGGTAAACTGTCATTCAATAAAAGTTGGGCAAAGAGAAATCCTTTCTATAGTTTGCTATTTATGGGCAAGAATGCGAAGCTAACAAGTAGCGGAAGTTTTGATATTTATTCGGGGGCAAGAATTTACATCAACAGGAATGCCGAGTTATGTCTGGGTAGTGGCTATATCAATCATAATGTGAATATCAGTTGTTTCCTGAAAATAGAAATAGGCAACGGTTGTGTCATTTCGGAAAATGTCACACTAAGAGACAGTGACGACCATTCGATAGTAGGAGCTGACCGACCAATAACTCAGCCCATAAAGATAGGCAACCACGTATGGATAGGAATGAATGCAACCATATTGAAAGGTGTGACGGTTGGAGACGGCGCTATTATTGCCGCAGGTGCGGTGGTTACGAAAAGCGTCCCTGCCAAAACCTTGGTTGGAGGAGTGCCTGCGAGGGTTATAAAATCGAATGTAATATGGAATTGAATTTCAATTATGGATAGAAGGATGAAATTTTCAATCATCATACCAGTTTATAATGTAGAAAAATATCTACGAGAATGTTTGGATTCGGCTATTAATCAAACATTTCTTGGAGACTATGAGGTCGTGTGTATAAACGATGGTTCTACGGATAGTAGCCTCGAAATACTGTATGAGTATGCTGAAAAAAGCTCTAAAATCAAGGTTTTTAGCCAAGCAAATAGTGGACTGGCACATGCTCGCAACGAAGGATTGAAAATGTCCAAAGGAGAGTATGTTATATTTCTTGATAGCGATGACTATATTTCAAAAGATATGCTACAAGTTTTGTCAAAAAGAATTACAAACGAAGACTTTATAGTATTTCGTGGGCAAAGATTTGTAGATGGTAGCGCAAAAATGGAAGAGCCTGACGCTATAGAGCCTGTAGAGAATATATCGGGTTGGCAATACTACAATAAATACGCTCTTCAAAAACTAAATTTTGCTTTTGTGTGTGTGGTAATTCGCTGTTACCGAAGAGCGTTTCTAATGGAAAATAATGTTTTTTTTAAGAAAGGATATTATCATGAAGACAATCATTTTGTGCCAAGAGTATGCTATTTTGCTAAAAGAGTTAAAGTGATTTCGGACATATTTTATTATTATCGTTTGAGAGAAAATAGTATTATGACTACGCGTAGTCTCAGGCATTTTAAAGATTTTGTTGTTCTTACAAATGATTTGGCAGAGTTTTTTGTCTCCAAAAAAGATATTGATAAAACTGTTGTTTATCGCTCTCTGACACATCATTATCAGGTGATTCTTTCATTAAAGAATAGAGAATACAGCAGAGTTTTATTACCTTTACTACGATGGGATTTGTATAGAGTAGTTTCTCGAACTAAAATTCGTCATCGAATAAACTATGTAGCAGCTAGGATTAGCCCCAAGTTATACCGATTTGTAAATAAAATATAATATCATAATATGCAGAAAAATCAGAGTACTATAAATAAAATCATAAGCCTATTTTTTATACTTGGCTACGCTACTATGTTGTTGGGAGCAGTTTTAGGCGTTTTTTCTTTGTCGATAGCCTTTTATGTATTTGCAGTTGGTTGTCTGCTCAATACCGTAGGTCGCCTTAGGCTTTTGCCTCAGAGTGACGACCGCCGTATTCGTCGTCTAAATACACAACAGTTTTTTGTAGTGGCAGGATTTATAGCTACAGCCTATTTCCTTTATAAAGGAGCTATGTTTTGGGCTATATTTTTGTTGATGTCTGTAGTGATTGATTTTTACCTTACCTATAGGTATCCCAAGCAAAAGGAATAAAAATATATTTTTTTATAGCAACTTTATGTGAATTTATTACTAAAAACAATATAAGAAACGAAAGTATCTTTGAAAATATATTTGTCAATTCAAAAAAAAGTATTACCTTTGCAGTCCTAAAATAATGCGGAAATAGCTCAGTTGGTAGAGCACAACCTTGCCAAGGTTGGGGTCGCGGGTTCGAGTCCCGTTTTCCGCTCATATATAGGTTAATGAGTTAATAAAATGGTCTGCCCGGATGGTGGAATGGTAGACACGAAGGACTTAAAATCCTTTGGCTTCACGGCTGTGCGGGTTCAAGTCCCGCTTCGGGTACGAAAATGGTAGATAATCTTTGTGGTTGTCAGCCATTTTTTGTTTGTGCTAAAAAAGAGACATCTATATATAAATGTCTCCTCTGAAATGTATCCCCCTTCAAACGAAAAGTACAAAACATAGTACATATATCTGTGATTAACAGCGGTTTATGAGAAGCGTAAAAAAAACGAAAAGTACAATATCTTTAGATTACCTTGAATTTTGCTTTAATTTTTTGGTGGGGATAGGGAGGATAAGTTTAAGATAACTTTATATGGACTATAAAAGGCTTAAAAGCAAGGTAAAAAGCACAGCATAAAGCCCTATAATACGGCGATTGAGAGCATTGGGGATTGTGTGGGTATATAGCAAAAACACGAGATAAAATACGAAGAAAAAGCCCTAGAAAAGGGGCTTTTTTTGTAGTGTTTTATAAAGAGTAAAAACACAGAAAAAAGGCTTTCGCTGTACCTTCGCTGTACCTTTACTGTAAAAATTAAGTTTTTTTTACACAAAAAACAGTCGTTTCGGAGCCGATAAAGCACAAAAAATAGAGTAAAAAGGCTGTTTTT
>R18__coassemble_1294_pt1 | contig 41817 bp, 26 predicted proteins | sample R18__metabat2_low_PE_054 | metagenome-assembled genome bin R18
TATATATATATATGAAAATCAGATGACTATTGCCTATTTGCTGTTTTGGTGAATAAGGCGTGTTGTAGTATATTGTATAGACACTATGGTGCTTGATTCTGATTTTATAGGCATTGTATGGTTAATATGTATAAAAGAAAATAATAAAATTATAGAATAAATTTACAAATTAAAAATTTTTAGCAACAATGAGAAAATTGAGTGTTTTCAGGTTTATGCTTATAGTGGCTATGCTGATATCGGTCAGTATGGCTTCGTGGGCGAAACCAAATGAGATTTTCGTGTCTCAAAAGGCTGGAAAGGCAGGTAATAATGGTGCCTCGTGGCATTCTGCCGTCAAAACCTTTACTCAGGCTGTTCGCCTTATGAATGCTGCTAAGGCAGATACTACCATTATTTATATGGCAGAGGGATTGTACGAGCCATATAATGAGAATGAGGGTACCAATAGAGCAGCTAACTACTCTTCTGTAATGATAGACCATTACAACAATCCGGGATTGGCTGATTCTGTTCAAAACTCTGGTCAGGTACCTCAGAAGCTTTATGTGCGTGGTGGATATCCTACGCCTACGGCTGCTACTCAGCCTTACGATACCTGTGCTTATGTGCCTTCGAGGTATGTTACCGCATTTACAGTGCCTAAAGTGATAGGTGAGTCTGTATTTAAGTTGCGAGGTAATAATACTGGTATAGATGTGCGTGGTATTAGATTTAATGAATCTAATTTCCAAGGAACTAATACTAATGGTGCGTTTATTACTATAGATGGTACTACTGGGGCTAGTCTGGCTTATGGTGGATTCTATTCTGGGTATAATATCACCTTGAAAGATATTGTAATAGAAAAGTATAAGGCTGGAATCGCTGGATTTATAGGTATTTATGGCGGTAGAGAGATAGATATAAATATCTCTTATACAGAAGTGTTTAAGGGGGAAGGCGGTGGCTTTATAGCTACTTCTATGGCTCCGCTTCCTGCCAATATAAGAGTAAAGATGCATAACTGTACCTTTAGAGAAATGAGTTTTGCTGGGCAGGCTGCAGGCTCGGCTGCTATTATAGGCGTATGGAACGGTGGCTATCCAAACTTAGGTCATAAGATAGATAATTCGTGGATAGAGGTAGATAATATACAAGTCAATCGCCTGAAAAACTCTGTAAACTCTGGTGTGCCGGGCGCTATCTTTGCTGTAGGAGTAGATCATGTAAAGGTTACAAACTCTGTATTTAGAAATTGCGACGCAGGTGCTGGATCCGCTATGTCTCTTACTTGGGTTGGTAAAGTAATTTCTGAGAATAACATATATGAGAATAATACAGGACACTATGAGGGGGGCGCTATATTTATATCAGATAATAATAGTGTGGTAAATACAGCTGGAGCAGCTACTGTGGCTCAATGTGTGGCTAATGCTTTGACTTATAAAGAGAAATATGGCGGTGCTCAATATTCTTTCAAAAACGATGTGTTTAAAGGTAATATAGGCGGTACGCCGGGTAATACTACAGGAAACGGTGCTGCTATATCTGTATTGGGTGGTGTAGCAAGGCAAGATATCCCTGCTAAGATAGATATCGATGGTTGCCAGTTCGTAAATAACCATACTGCATACGCTGTAGGCTCGGCAGTTTATTTATATATGGGTTGTAGCGCATGGGACGGTCAGGCTACTATTAAGAACTCTCAGTTTTGTGGCAACTATTCTGGCACCCATGCTGTAGTCTATGCAGAATCTAAAGGTGCTATCTATGCGAAAGGCGACTGTAACCTCAATATAGATAGCTGTATCTTCAATAGTAATACGGCCAGAGATGCAGGTGGCGCTATCTTCTATGCTGCTGATAGAAAGCTAAATGTAACAAACTCAGTGTTTGAAGATAACTTCAGCGGTACAGCTGCTGCCGATGCCAGAAATGGCGGTGGCGCTATAGTAGTGCTTATATCAGATACCTCATACATCAAGGATTGTGTATTTAAGGGTAATAAATCTAAGGCTAAAGGCGGCGCTATATCCTATACTGGTAATGCTACTAAGTATCATATAGTAGAGGGCTGTACCTTCGAAGGTAACTCTACAGACCATGTTGGCGGAGCTATAGGCTCATACCAAAGCGGACAGATAGATATTAGAAACTCTGTCTTCTTGAATAATACTTCTACACATGCTCTTGGCGGTGGCGCTTTGGGTATTCAGCATACTACTAATCTAAAGATTAATGGATGTAGATTCGAAGGTAATACAGCTCCTGCAAATGCTGCAATATCCTACGATACTACGCCAAAAGTGGATTTTGCAAACTGCTCTTTCGAAGGTAATAAAACTCCCGGAAATGGCGGTGTAATAGATTTGAAAAATATCAGTTCATACAATTCTACCGTTTCTTTTGTAAATGTTGAATTCAAAAATAACGAAGCAGGAGGCTACGGTGGTGCTATAAATGTATCGAAAGACGGTGCTCACTATCTCACGCTTGAGGGTTGTCAATTCGAAAATAATAAATCTGTAAATGGTGGCGGTGCTATATCTCACTTTGATGGTTGGGTAGATGGATATATGAAAGTAAAGCACTGCAATTTCGTAGGTAATACAGCTACGGATGCTAATTCTTATGGTGGTGCTATTTATACTGGTTTAGGTGCTGGTGGTGTATATTTAGAGATAGATAGCAACTATTTTGAGGGTAACTCTGCAGGAGAAGGTGGCGCTGTATACCACTCCAGTGGATTTAGTTCAGGGCGAAAAGATTGTAATATGAGGGGCAATAGATTCCTCAATAATACAGCTACTAAAGCCAATGGCGGTGGTGCTGTATATATTTATCCGTCTAGTGGTTCATTTATTACAGTAACAGATTTTAAATACAATTATCTAAAAGGTAATAGTGCTAATGGTATTTCTGATAAAGTACATTCGGATATAGCAGCTAAAACAAATGGTGGTGTTTCTCTATTGTTTAATGCATCAATAACTAATTTTGATGATAACCATTTACAGCTTGCTCAAAGTGAGTATGATATGTATAAAATAGGTCCTAATAAGGGATTTGGAATGACTTCATGCGCTAATAATACTTACGAATATACAGGCGATATGGCAAAAGAGCCTTTTGCGCTGCCTGCAGACCCTGCAGAGGTATCTATACCGCTTATTTGTGAGGCTGTAGTAGAGCCAGTAGAGATAGATATGACATTGCCTCACGCCGAGATATTTACCTCAGACGAGGCTCCTCGCGAGTATAGTGTAGTATGCGAAGGCGACGAACACTTTGTAGAGTTCTTCTCTACATCTGGTCAGGCTCCTTTTACTTTCTACTACGATATATATAAAACACAAAACGGAGTTACTTCTAAATATAATCCAGCTGAGCTTACTGTAACTACTTCTGAGGTAAAAATACCTATAGACTCTTTGATAGACTCAGTAGCTGTATATCGTTACGAAACTCAAAATGACACCTCTACTATTGCTGTAGTAGACCACTACGAAATAAATGTAATCTATACTAAATTTAGGATGGATTCTGCTATTCGTATCCTAAACCCAATACCAGAGGCAGACCGCACAGCAGGTGTACTCTATACCTTTAAGCTCCAGCGTATGCACGATGGTCGTGGCGTAGAGACTATGCAGTACTACGACTGCGATAATGGTATAATATCTACTACATATATCGACTCTTATGCGCAGCTCTCAAGTGCATCTCTCTACTTCAAAGATTGTCGCGATACAGACGAAGACGGCGTGCCAGACTACATAGATGTAGATGACGACAACGATGGTCTTTTAGACCTCACAGAGTGTCCTATAGATTCTACTACTCAGACTCTTACTGTAGCAGGTAAGTCAGGCTGGTTTAAGCAGATTACAGGTAGCGTATCTACCCAAGGTGTATTCAAAGACTTCGTAGAGAACGATAACTATATGAATCGTACGCCTTCTACAGGTCCAGGTAATAGGGTACTTACACTATTCCCTAACCAGCTTATTTCAGAAAATCGCTCTAACGACATTAATGTAGACATCTCAGAAAAATTTGGTTTGAAAGAGGGTTCTGTAGTAGTAAAAGTAGATAAGTATCATACAAATAAACCTATAAATGACGCAGATGCTCACTTCTCTACATACTCTTCGCAGCTGGCTACTACTTGGACAGTAAGCGGTACTGCTAATCCTTATGTATTGCTTCAGGTATATCCTAAGAGCGATATAGGTGTAGGTCAATCGTTCTTTATCCATTCGCTTGACGCTAAGAACTTATTGTCGCAGACACCATTGTATGTAGCAGACCACGCTACACTCGATACCTCGGCTTATACTATCTACGAGAATCAGTCTTATAAGAAGGTGGTATTCCATAATAACAATATGTCGCTTGTAGATAAATTAGGTTTGTCTTACATAAATGTAAATGACGGTAGCAAGTCGTTTATGTTCTCTCAGACAGACGAAAGCAAAGGTGAGATTATCACTGCAGTAACTATTATGCTCCCTTGTGACTACGATGGAGACGGCATACCTAACACTACCGATACCGACTCCGACAACGACGGATGCTTCGATATACAGGAGGCTGTTTTGAGCGGTATAGGCGATAATCTACCGCGACTTGATGTGGACTCTTTAGGTAGACTGACAGAGTATGAGATAGCTGAGAATGGTGCTATTCAGAGCTCTTGGGCTTTGGCTGCTGTAGGATATTCTCAAGACTCTACTATCAATATGTGTAAAACTCCTAAGGCTATAGATGATATCAATATAACATCTATGAATCATCAAACATCAGGTAATGTATTGGATAACGACCAGATAATCTCTACAGCTACTGTATCTTCTATAAGATACATCGACGAATATGGTAGCGAAGAAAACCAGGATGTTATTGATGAGGTTAATGTAGAGGTATATAGTGTAGATGGAGAAAAGGCAGGTACGCTAAATGTAAATAAAGATGGTTCTTATACATTTACTCCTGCAGATGGTTTTGTGGGAGAAGTGGTATTCTCTTACGATATGTATGATAACCTTAAAGAGAATGAAAGCTCTTCTGCTGATGTATCTATCTCTGTATTGCCTGTAATATCTAAGGAGGATAATAACGCACCTATAGCAAAGAATGATAATGTACAGGGTAAAAAAGATGCATCTATATCTGGGTCTCTTACTGCAAACGATACAGATGCTGACGGCGATACCCTTACTGTAAAAGAGGCTAAACAGGGCGATACTACTATCCCTGTAGGTACTTCTACTCAAGTATCTGGTATCACTAGATACGGTTTTTTGATGTCGAATGCGGGCACTATTATTATCAACGCTGATGGCACATTTACTTTTACTCCATCTGAAGGCTTTATAGGAGAGATTGCTCCTATAACATATACAGCCCAAGACGGTAAGGGAGGCGAAGACTCTGCCGATTTAAATCTAACTCTCTTTGATAATGATGGTTATACAAACTCGGTATTTGCTACAGACGATGCTATTTATGGCGAAAAGGGAAATACTCTGACAGGAAATCTATTGAATAACGACTACGACCCAGAGGGAGACAGTATATTTGTGAAGAAAATAATTATAGGTAGCGATACTCTTGAGGTTTCGTCAGTTACTCCCGCTACAAAAACTATTGCAGATAAAGGTACTCTTACTGTTAATGCCGATGGTTCTTATGAGTTTGTCCCAGAGGCTGAGTTTGTAGGTAGTGTACAGGCTATTTACATCGTAAAAGATGATAAAAATCCTTCATCTACAGACAATGCTACTCTGTATATGGCTATAGTAAAAGGTGAGAACCTATGGGTAGGTACTGAGGATACAGATTTCTCTAATGAAGATAACTGGACAGACCATGTGCCTAATGCAGGCGAGTCTATTATTTTCGCTACAAATGCTAATAATAGCAACCAACCTGCTCAAAATGATTTGGTGCTTGCATCAGACTTCGAGGTTGCTGACTTGATAAATAATCTAGGAGAAGGCGGCGAAGAGCATAAGGCTGTAGTAGTACCAGCGGGTATTTCTCTTGAGGTTTCTGGTTCTGTAAGAGGATTTGGAGAGGCAGGAGATGTAGATAAACTTGTATTGAAATCTACTACCGACGGTTCTAAACCAGACGCATCGTTTATTATTACTAACGATGATGCTTGTGATATGAATGTATATGCTTCGGTAGAGATGTATTCTAAGGCTTCTAAGCTTGCTACTTCCGTAACATGGACAGATGAGAACCCTAATAGTCCTACCAATGGTCTTAAAGAGGTGCTTACTCATACTTGGCAGTATTTCGGTGTGCCTGTTCAGTCTATTGATTTGGCAAATAAAGCAAACAATATGATATCCCCATCTAGCTTCTGGCTACGCCAGCGTAAGGAGGAGTGGAATTTACCTGATAAATTCTACGGTAAGTGGTATTATTTAAAAGGCGACGAGACACTCGAGAAAGGTTGGGGTTATGAGATTTCACAAGATGCTCCATTTACCTATACCTTCAAGGGCAAACTAAACCTATGCGATATACCAGTAACTCTTACACGCAAGGCTTCTGAGGTAGCAGGCGTTACAGGTACTACAGATGAGAAGATTGTCCGTCACGAGCTTGGACAAAATGTTGTGGCTAATTCTTATGCTGCATCTATCAATGTTAGCCAATTGGAGTTTGCTCGTGAGTTAGACGCTACTGCTTATATCTTTAATACAGGTAATATAAAAGATTGGGCTGATAACATTGGCACAACCTCTGACTCTTTAGATGTAGCAGGTGCTTATATGGCTCTGCCTAAAAACATAGCAGCTTCTTTCTGGGATAATACAATCCCTTCTAAGCAAGGTTTTATGGTAAAATATACTGACTCAGCGACACTCTATAGCGAAGATTCTAAGCAACTTATCTTTAAGTATGATGGATTGGTGAAGAATTCTAAAGCTCAGAAGATAGCCTCTAACAATATAGATAGAGGTGGATACCTCAAAGTGGTAGTGGAGGGTAATAATGCATCAGATGCTGTGCTTCTCGTAGAGAGAGAGGGATTGACCTCTGGCTTCGACAACGGCTGGGACGGTATGAAGATGGGTATGCTTAAGACGGCTTTATTTGTAGAGACTGCAGCAGGTAATATGCAGGTAGCGGCCGACCAGACTATCGTAGGTAAGTATATCACATTTACCGCTAAAAATAATCAAGAGTATACTCTTCGTATTAGCAAAGATAATCTGGGTGGATATACCGACCTCAAGCTTATAGACTTGGCTACTGCTACCATAGTATCGCTTGACGAAGACGAGACTATATATAACTTTATGCCTATATCTGCAGGTAGAAACGAGAAGCGTTTCCTTATAGCACGCGGTATAGAGTCTGATAATCTCTCTTCAGAAGGTGTAGGCTTACTTAATGCTTATGTAGATAATAGCAATACTCTAATAGTAAGTAACTTTACTGGCGAGGAGGCTACTGTAAGCGTATTTGATATGGCAGGTCGTAGACTCTCTACTCACTCTTTGCAAGGAGAAATGAGCGAGGTAAATCTTCCATTACCTCAGGGAGTATATATGCTTACCTTACAAGCACAGGGTTATACTAATACTATAAAAATTGTTTTACACTAAGTTTGTTGTTTGGGGAAAGGGCAGCCCTATGTAGGGGGCTAAAATATATAGGGTTGCCTCTACCCATTTTATTAAAAAAGAATTTTATTGCGATATTAAAAAAAAGTGTTACCTTTGCATATTAAAAATGAAAAAGTAACAAAAACTTATAGATAAAATGAAAAAATTATTTTTAGTTGCGACAGCAATTTTTATGTCAATTACAATGGGTATAGCTCAAGATGGCTTTCCATACGAACCATTTTCGGAGTCTTATCCTGCTGCTGATGAGCAGAGCGTTGAGTCGTCAGATGATGTTATGGCAAAGGCAGGTCCAGGCAGTCAAGCAGAATGTCTTAAGGGAACAGCAGGTGCCCCAGGTTCTAATGAATGTTGTTGGTATATGGATGATTTGGCTATTGGAACACCAAGACCACAATTACCAAATCATTGCCCAGTAGGTAGTGGTGTATTGGCTACTGTATTTATGGGCTTAGGCTATATCTTCTTCCGTAGCCGTAGAAAGGAGTAAAATTATAATCTCTGTCTATATAAAAAACACCCCTACTTGGTAGTAGGGGTGTTTTTTTGTAGTCGGTATATCTTTATAGTTTTCTAAACGGTGGCTTTACTACTTCAGCCTTTACCTCTTTATTGCGTATAAGTACCGCTATCTCTGTGCCGAGTTTAGAGTACTCTGGCTTTACATATCCCAATCCTATGCCTACGCCTGCAGTTGGCGACATAGCACCAGAGGTTACGCGTCCTATTACATTGCCAGCTCCGTCAGTTAGTTCGTAGCCTTGTCGAGGTATAGCCTTCTCTTTCATTGTGAAGCCTACGAGTTTCTGTTTTACTCCGTTTTTTCTTTGCTCCTGATACAACTCTCCGTCTATAAGGTCTTTGCCCTCTGCAGGTTTTGTAATCCAGCCAAGTCCGGCCTCGATAGGAGAAGTAGTATCATCTATCTCGTGTCCGTATAGGCAGAATGCCATCTCTAAACGGAGCGTATCTCTTGCACCCAATCCTATAGGCTCTATGCCTTCAGGCTTGCCTGCCTCGAATATAGCGTCCCATATCTTCATACCGTATTGTGGGTAGAAGTATAGCTCGAAGCCACCTGCGCCTGTGTATCCTGTATTTGAGATTATTACATCAGGCACTCCTGCAAACTCTCCTACACGGAAAGTATAATACTCTATTTCTGAGAGGTTTACAGAAGTAAGGCGTTGTAATACATCTATAGCCTTTGGTCCCTGTATAGCTAGCTGAGCGATATTGTCAGAAGCGTTTTCGAGTTCTATGCCCTCTATTTTATTTTCATTTACCCAAGCCCAGTCTTTATCTATATTTGCTGCGTTTACTACCAGCATATATTTATCGTCCTCGTAGTGGTATACTATGAGGTCGTCTACTATGCCACCTTTTCCGTTAGGGAAGCAGTTGTATTGAGCTTTGCTTACGCCAAGTCCTGCGATATTATTGCTACAAACTCTTTGGAGGAATTTAGTAGCGTTAGGACCCTTTACCCAAAATTCGCCCATGTGTGATACATCAAATACGCCTACGCCTTTGCATACAGTCATGTGTTCGGCGTTGATACCTTGCGAGTATTGGATAGGCATATTGTATCCTGCAAACTCGTGCATTTTCGCTCCTAAAGCGATGTGTTTCTCTGTAAATGGAGTGGTTTTCATTATACCTAAAATGTTCTTTTTATGTTAATTTTATTATTTTATCTCTCTGCAATTATAGTAACGATATTGCGTACTACCTCAGAGGCTTTTTCCATTGAGGTAATAGGCAGAAACTCATATTTGCCGTGGAAGTTGTGTCCGCCAGCAAAGATATTTGGGCAAGGCAATCCTTTGAAAGAGAGTTGTGCTCCGTCTGTACCGCCACGGATAGGTTTTACCTTAGGCTCTACGCCAGCCTGCTTTATAGCCTCGAAAGCTATATCGATAATATGGCTTACAGGTTCTACTTTCTCTTTCATATTATAATACTGGTCTTTCATCTCTATGATAGCAGTACCTTGTCCGTACTCTTCGTTTATCTCATCTACCCATTTTTGCATTTTCTCTTTTCGTTGTTCAAACTTTTGGCGGTCGTGGTCGCGAATGATAAATGATAGAGTAGTCTTCTCTACATCGCCTTGCATAGTATTGAGGTGATAGAATCCTTCGTAGCCGTCGGTAGTCTCTGGCGACTCTCCATGAGGGACAAGAGAGATAAAGCGAGAGGCTATTTTCATAGAATTCTTCATTTTGTCTTTTGCGTATCCGGGGTGGACATTGGTTCCAAAAAATGTAACTTTTGCTCCGGCAGCATTGAAGTTTTCATATTCCAACTCTCCTATCTCTCCGCCGTCCATAGTGTAGGCGAAGTCGCAACCAAATTTCTCTACATCGAAGTGATGAGCTCCAAGACCTATCTCTTCGTCGGGGTTGAAGGCTACACGCACTTTACCGTGTTTTACCTCAGGGTGTTTTATGAAGTAGTCCATTGCCGATACTATCTCTGCTATGCCTGCTTTGTCGTCAGCTCCCAGCAGTGTAAGTCCGTTGGTTACAACGATTTCTTGCCCTTTATATAGTAGCAATTCGGGAAATTGGTTTGGCGAAAGTACTATGTTTTCTTCTTTGTTTAGTACAATATCGTCTCCGAGGTAGCCCTCTACGATTCGGGGTTGTACATTCTTTCCGCAGAAGTCGGGAGATGTGTCTAAATGGGCTATAAAACCTACTGTAGGCAGAGGCTTGTCTGTATTGGCAGGCAGGGTAGCCATAAGGTAACCATTCTCATCGAGTTCAATATCTTGCAGACCTACCTCCTTGAGCTCCTCTGCTAAAATTTTGGCAAAAGCCATCTGTTGTGGCGTGCTTGGTACAAGCCCCGTAGCATCGTCTGATGTGCTATGGATAGCCACATATTTCAAAAATCTTTCAAGTATTGTCATACTAATAAAAATAATGTGTTATATAAAATTGATTGGCAAAGTTACTCAATTTCTTACACACTTACCAAATAAAATAGTAAATTTGCAGGATTGAAAATAAATTATGCTTATGAAATTTAGATTATCTACATTATTATTGTTAGGTTTTATGTTGATTTCTTGCACAGTTACTAAAAAAATAGTCTCTACTGGAATACAAGAGGTCTCTTTCGGCGGTGGAGGCGGAGTAACTGGGGTGGTCAGAGAGTATCGTCTGCTATCTTCAGGCGAACTATTGTTAGGCGACCAACTTTTAGCTTCTTTGCCTAAAGAAGAGGTTTTATATATATTCTCCGAAGCTAAAAAGTTGTCCGACTACGAGTATAAAAAACCTCACAATATGAGTTTATTCCTGTCTATAAAGCAACTCTCTGGGGTAGAGAATCGTATAGTCTGGCATGCAATGGATAAGGATATAGACCCTGAGGTCTCAAAACTTTATGACAAACTAAAAAGTTTTATTAAATAAAAAAATAAATAAGATTACATGAGAAAAATACTTAGACAAATGGTATGTGTAGTAGTCCTTGCATCGTTGTGCTTGTCGGCTACAGCACAAGATTTTTCCACAAAGCAGGGATTCCGCGAGTTTTTTCGCTCTGCCGAGCAAAAAAAGGTAAAGCCACAGGCTGAAAAAATGTTAGAAAAAGTAGGTAAGTCTACCGTAGATATGCAGTTGATATCTACTGCAGAAGGCTCTTTTAGCCATTTCGTAGAGGAGGAGGCTATCTCTGTAAATGATTTTGAGGCTTCTATGCACGAACTCTTAGGCTTGTCTGCCGACTATAAGTTCGCTAAAATGCCAGCCTATACAGACGATCTTGGCATTATTCACTGCAACTATTTTGTGTATTATCGTGGCTATAAAGTAGATGGGCAGATGGTAATGCTCCACTCAAAGAATGGTGTAGTACGCAGTGTCAATGGTATTGTGAAGAGTATTGGTTCGCCTATTGTGGCTAAAAAACTTACTTCAGAGGCATCTTTTTCTATCGCTAAAACAGCCCTGAAGGCTATCGACTTGGTAGATAAGTATCCTACGGAAACAGTATGGGTAGAGGTAGAGAAAGACGGAAAAGTCTATTACCGCTTGTCAGAAAAGGTAAAGATATTTTCGCTTACGCCGATGCAAAAATATAATGTGTTTGTAGATGTAGAAAACGGAGAAGTGTTGCGTAAAGTAAGCCTTATTCCACACTCTGATGTTAAAGTACAAGGTACTACATTCTTCAATGGCGTAAGGGAGATAGTAGTAGATAGTATGAGTAGTACAACTTATTATCTGAAAGATAACGGTAGAAGAATATCTACCTACAACGGTAGGACTTGGGACGGACAATCTTTCCCTTATCAATCTACCGTCTATAAGCATAACTCTAAAACATGGAATGTAGATTCTATGAAGCCAGCAGTGCAGGTTCATTGGGGAATGGCTCGTACGCACGACTACTACCTAAATATACACGGACGCAATAGCTATGATGGTAGAGGCGGACAGATATATAACATATACAACCCTGTAATATACGACGATATGGGTATGGATGTAAATGCTGCTGCTCTCGGATATGGTATGATGGTATATGGTCGTGGAGGAAACTATGGCTATGGATATAATTTCCACCCAATGGTAGCTCTTGATGTAGCAGCCCATGAGTTTTCTCATCTGGTAACAGGCGAAAGTGACGGTGGTGACCTTGAATATGTGGCTGAATCTGGCGCTTTGAACGAGAGTTTTTCCGATATATTTGGCGTAGCAGTAGAGTTTTATGCTCTCGGCAATCAGGCTAACTGGACTATGGGCGAAGATTTAGCAGTTAATGGCGACCCTCTGCGTTCTATCTCAAATCCTAATTCTACACAATTGCCTGATACCTATAGAGGTCGCTACTGGGTAAATACTGCAAATACAAGCGAGAATAACGATAACGGAGGTGTGCATACCAATTGCGGTCCGCAAAACTACTGGTTCTATCTCCTTTCTGAAGGAGGTTCGGGCACAAACGATAACGGATATGTATACAATGTACAACCAATAGGTATGGAAAAGGCTGAAAAGATAGCCCACAGAAACCTTATGAAGTATCTTCCACATAGGGCACAATATATAGACTCTTATCACGGCTCTCTGAATGCAGCTCGTGACCTATACCAGTCTGACCCCAACTACAATACTATCCGCCAATCTATCATTGATGCTTGGAAGGCTGTAGGTGTAGACCCTGCTAATATGCCTTGTCGTGGCGAAAGTATAATTACTGTAAATTCTGGTACTATCTCTGAGGGTCCGGGCAAATATAGTAACGATATTGACTGTAGCTGGAAAATACAGACTACTGAGGGTAGGATGATAAAACTCAAATTTACGAGTTTCGATATAGAGGCGAAGTCTGAAGATACTTATTACGACTATGTGGCAGTGTATGACGGACCTACTAAATCGTCTCCTTTGCTTGGTAAATTTGCTGGCTCGCAGATACCAGCCGATACTTTGAAGTCTACAGGCAAAGATATGCTTGTGGTATTCCATAGCGATGAATATGAAAACGGAGAGGGATTCGAGGCGTATTTTGAGACATACGGGCTTAACGAATTGCAAGAGGTAGTGTCTGGCAATGGCGTATCTATCTATCCAAACCCAGCAAAAGACTATACAGTATTGACATCTACTGAGGCTCATAATAACCTTACACTAAGCGTAGTAGATATGCTTGGTAAAACTCTTTTGGTAGAAGATTACAGTGGTGTATCTGCAGGCGAGGAACTTAGAATAGAGCTTAAAGGTTTTTCGCAAGGCGTATATATGGTTCGTTTAGAGGGCGACAACGGATATAGAGAAAATATCAAACTTGTAGTCAGGTAAGTAATAATATATTGTAAATCAATGTCTAATGCCTCTTGCTATTGGTGGCGAGAGGTGTTTTTTATTTTATTATAGGAAAAGTTTTTTGAAAAAAGTGCAGAATTATTTTGTCAGTTCAGAAAAAAGTATTACCTTTGCAATCCAAAAACAACACGGGATGTAGCGCAGTCCGGTTAGCGCACCTGCTTTGGGAGCAGGGGGTCCCAAGTTCGAATCTTGGTATCCCGACAAAAAAGTCTTAGCAAACACTAAGGCTTTTTTGGTAGTGTATGGTGGGTGTGTGAAATAAGTAGGGGGCTATATATTACCCACAAAAGTTTTAGCCTCTCGCTTGCTATTATGGTGGGAGAGGCTAAATGTAAGTAGGGCTATCTAAGAAAACCGTATTGATAGACTTTTCTTTCTATCTTCTTGGCTAAAGTTTTGAGATTATCGCGGAGGTCGGATATGAGCGTGTTGTAGGTTTCGTTGGTGCTTTTACTGTTCATTTTCCCTTTATTATTACGCCCTTGAAAATACTCTTTGATGTCGTAAAAAGAGGCGTTCGGGTGATAAGCCGATTTATCCGCTTTATCGTGATAATAAATCCACAATTGCAAGCCTGCATTCAATACATTTTGCGCTTCAGGTGAAAAATCTATTTTTTGCGTGCCGTCATAGAGCGGATTTTCGGCGGCTTCCTCCGCAAACGATAATTCGCCTTGTTTAGGTGCGTTATCGGAAGCAAGAAATTTTTTCGGCAGTTTTCCGGCAATAAAATCCTTCATAAAATGTGAATCAAATTTATCACGAGCCTTGACATCGTCTTCGCTGAATGGAATCCAATGATTGACGCCTTCGGATGAAGTGATACGGTTTTGCCCGTGCAATAGCGTGAAAGCCAAACAATCGGCTTGGAACTCTTTGTCCGCCTGCCAACCGTCGTGCGGATACAAAAACTGGTCGCGGTCGTTGAGCCACGTGGCTTCGATGCAGTGACGGACGGAAAGATAAATACAAAATGGAATAAGATTATTTTGAGATAGGTTCAAGCAATAACGGGCTTGTTGCCGAGATAAAATCGTTAATTGGTTATTATGTTGAAAATCAGGAGGACAACTGACCATCAACCCTATTACTTGATCATCATTTTTGTATTGCGTTATCCACTGATTCAAACTTTTGACATCTTGATTGAGATATGAATTAGAAACGATTTTCTTTTGCAAAAACTCGCCGTTTTGGTCATACACATCGGCTTCTATGCTTGAGAATGTTTCTTTTATGTTTGTATTCCAAATATGAAAACCGATAGGGAAACTTCCTTTCACATTATCAAAGGTTTTGGCAGGCATGAGGAAAAGGCTTTGCAATCGAGCCTGAAAAAGCTTGCGGAAATCCACAAAATTTGACGCTTGCAGAATTTTCAAAGTTGAAAATTCTGCAAGCGTGACGCCCGGTATTTCGCAATAAATCCGGGTAAAAAACTGAGCAAAAAGTTCGTTGCCGGCTTTGCCGATTTTGTTTTTATATTTCCGATAAGTGTTGTTATCGGTAGCCACTTTGGCTTTGTTTTGTCCTGTGCCGGTGATGGTCGTGGCTGTCGTTGCTTCGGCATAAGGCGGATTGATGTAGATGACCAGTTTTTTGCGTTGCTCCGGGTCGTCAATGATTTTTTGCAGGTTTTCAGGCAGCCTGTCAAAATCGTCGTTGAGAAAATCAAACTGAAAAATATGGCTTTCTAAAAGATTCGCTCCGTTTCTGCTGCGTTCTTTCATCACATCAACATCCTGTTGGTCGAGCGTCGAAGCCCAGATATTGTATTTATTGGTCAGCCCCGCCAAAAGATTGCCCGTGCCGGCGCAACAGTCCCAGACAATATATTCGTCCTGCCAGTTTTCGCCCAAAACATCCGCCAAATACTGCTGCGATTTTTCCACCCACTTTTGCGGAGTAAAAAACGCTCCCTTGCGTTCGCGCACGTCCTGCGGAACCAATAAATCTAAACGGTTGATAATAAAATCCCAATACTCCTTTTTCGGCGGACGTTTGTAGCGTTTCCAAAATTCCGTGTAAGCTTCCAAACCGCCTTTCTTCATCCCGAAAGGGTATTCTACTTCTATATCGTGTAAGTCTTTTCGCTTTAAGTTATAGGGCTTTGCTTGTTTAGCATCGAAAGAGATATAAAAATCATGCACTACATTTTGGTCGTCGGTAGTGTCGGTCGTTCCTCGGTCGTCTGTATTGAGTTCGGCCAGGAAGAAGTCTCGCTCGTATATACTGTGTGTTTTTTTTATCATTCCCCAATTTACCTCGATATACGGCAATACCATTTTTCGCCATTTTTGGTAGATGAAAATGTAGTTGTTGCGGTTGATTTGGGTAGACAAAAGGTTGCCTGTGTGGGTAAGAGCAAAGTTTTGTTTGATGAAGTTTCTAAGTTCTTTTTGGTCGTGGTCGAAATAGAAGGTAAAGACCTGATTATGGTCAATGATATTCCGTACTGTCTCTACGGTTTTGTTGTTTACCGCCGATGGAGTTTGTGTCCAGTCGAAATCGTTTTCGTTGAAGACGGGCAAAACATAATGATATTCTATAAAAGATATTTTTTCGTTGTCAATACAGCCTGCGAACTTTGGTGGGTTTAGAGTGTTTGCGTCTTGGTAAATAGTAAGTAGTAGCTGTGCAAGTATACGATAGATGTCGGTAGGGTCCTTTTTGGCTTCAGCCCAAAGCAGGTATTCGTCTCCGAATAAAGAGGCGGTGTCAGTTGGTACCTTTACCATGAAATCGATTCTTTTTATAATGTCGGTACAATCGAATAATCCCTCAAAATAGTCTTTTTTTATTTTGAGTTTTAGCGATTCTTCATTGATGTTTTTATAGCCCATATATGTGCGTTTTTTCTTTTCTACAAAATTAGTGTTTTTATAGAAAAAGTAGCAATAATGGTAGTGTTTTTATCGATTTTAATCGTAAAAAACAGAGTGTTTTGTTTTTCGATGTATTTTGAAAATTATGCTAACATTTTGCATAAACTCCTCTTTTCAGCATAGCCCACTGTAGCAGTCCGCGTAGGAGTAGGAATAGTAGTAGCGAAAGCCAGAGAGAGTTGTTGCCTAAGTAGGTAGATAGCGAGTAGTAGGTAGCGAAAAATACTAAAGTAGCTACTGCTATGGCGTAGAGCATGTGGCGTGAGGAGGTAGCTCCTATGAAGATACCGTCGAAGAGGAATGCAGAGAAGCCTGATATTGGTATAAGAAGGACCCAGAAGTAATACTTCTTGGCTAAAAGGATTATATCTGCCTTATCTGTAAAAACTCCAAGTAGGCTATGCCCGAAAGTGGCATAAACTAAAGTAAACACCGCTGTAAGTATTACTCCCCAGAGGAATATCCCTCTAATGCTTTTCCGCAACTTTATAGGCGACCTCTCGCCTATAAAACGCCCCGAAAGAGCTTCGCCAGCGTATGCAAATCCGTCCATTATGTAGGAAAAAATAGTAAAGAACTGCATAAGCAGTGTATTCAAAGCTAAAATGTCGTCGCCAAAGATAGACCCAGCTATTGGGAAAAACGAAAATACGGCTACAAGGCATATTGTGCGGAGAAAAATATCTGCATTGACAGAAAAAAATCTTTTCATCTGTAGCCAAACTAAACTTCCCTTTATATCTATTCCCCTCAATATATCGCTATATCTACCTACTAAAAACCATAGAGCCATAGCCAAGCCTGAGTATTGAGCCAGTAGTGTGCCTAAGGCTACGCCCTCTATATCCATTTTTAGTACTATTACAAATAAAAGCGACATACATATATTTACTACATTGATAGTAATAGCAATAAACATAGGCAGACGGGAGTTTTGCATACCTATAAACCAGCCTTTTAGGCTATAGAGCGAAAGTACAGCTGGTGCAGCCCATATATTTATAAAATAGTAGCGAGAGGCTATTGCTTTGAGTTCCTCGCTTCCCTCTACAAAACTTAGAGTAAGAGAGAGTATGGGATTTTGTAGCAAGAGTAGTATTAAGGCTATCGCCAATCCTACCGTAAAAGAGCGACATAGGACTCTGCCTGCCTCCTCCATATCGCCCGAGCCGTATGATTGGGCAGTAAAGCCAGATGTCCCCATACGGAGAAATCCAAATATCCAATAAATCATATTGAATATCATAGTAGCAATGGCTATAGCTCCGATATAACTTGTATGGGGCATGTGTCCGACTATCATTAAATCTACCATGCCAAGCAACGGAACCGTTATATTGGTTACAATGTTTGGAAGTGCAAGTCGTAGGATTTCGCGGTTCATTTTTTTAGTGATTAAATGGCTTTGATACAGCAATTAAACTTTATAGTAGCAAATATAATTCTTTCGTTTAGAGTGGTTGATATTCTCTTTCGTAAGGAATGAGGAGTACTCTGAGATATCTTGTGTAGAGCCATTGGCGAGTCGTAGTAATATACGCTCCTTATGCGAGTTGTATGTGCCGTTTCTGACTACTGTATATGAGGCTAAATAATCTTGTTCTGCTTCCGTCAATCCAAGGGTATTGCCTATCATTTTGCGTTGCTCCTCTACAATTGTTTGCAACTGTTCTGTGCTTAAATCGCCATCTATATGCATAGTCTTAAAAAGCCTGCGATTTATGAAATTTCTTGATAGAGACGACAATACTGTATCCGAACTCTCTGCCCATACTTTCATTGCAGATATTAGGTCAGAATCATCTACAGATACGAATTTAGCAAGATTTTCAGGGGTGCTGAAGAAATTGTCCTTTGTCAAATCGTTTGCTAAAAAGTATTGTAGGGCTGGCGAAGCAAAAAGTTTATACCCGCTCTGAGCGAGGTGCTTGGCTCTGCGAATGATGTTTTTTAGCATTGCCTCTGCTGCTACAGATGTCTTGTGGAAATATACTTGCCAATACATAAATTGGCGAGTAATCAGATAATTCTCTACCGAAAGTATACCTTTATGCTCTACTACGAGGCTGTCTTTTTCTACATCGAGCATTTTTATAATACGAGCAGACCCAATAGAGCCTTCTACTACGCCAGTAAAAAAACTATCACGCATAAGGTAATCGAATCTATCCATATCCAGCTGGCTGCTGATGAGCTGGTGTAGAAAGTGCTTCGGATATTCGTCTCTAAATATGCGGATAGCCATATCGAGCCTTCCAGATTTTTCCTCCGAAATTTGTCTCATAAGGGACTCTGTCAGAGCCTCATGGCTAAGTCCCTGTACTATCTCTTTCTCTAAAGCATGAGAGTATGGGCAGTGTCCGAGGTCGTGGAAAAGTATGGCGGAAAGTACAGCCTCTTGTTCTTCAGGCGTAATTTCGTGTCCTTTAGCCCTAAGTTCTGTGATAGCCTCCGATGTTAGGTGCATTGCTCCAAGCGAATGCTGGAAGCGAGTATGAGTTGCCGAAGGATATACCATAGAGGCAGCTCCAAGCTGTTTGATACGAGAGAGCCGCTGAAAATATGGGTGCTGTATAAGTTCGTATATGAAATCTGACGGAATAGTAATAAAACCATGCACTGCGTCGTTGATTATTTTTCTTTTATTTGGCATAAAGTGTATTTTGAGTCTGAAAATCAACTGCAATGAAAGTAAAAATATAGTTTTTTACTTTCATTGCAGTTATCTATTACATAATTATTGCTATTTACTCCCAAGTTTTTTCGATATTAGATGATAGTTTTTCCCCTGTATCAAAAAAAACAGTTACTGTAAAATAATGAGTTTTACTATTTGTTGGTGTTTTATTGAAATCAAATTCTATAGTAGAGTTAAAAATTAATATCAAATCATTTGGTTGCAAAGCCGATAATTGAACTTCCCTATTAGAAAGTAATGTCCCCTCTGCAATACCTGTTTTTCCGTCTAACCATTTATATTCGTTATCAATAAAATTTTTTATTGTCTGCCATTTTAATGTGATAATATCATTCAGCAGTGTGCCAGCAGGATGATTTGTGTCAAAGTCTGAATTGCTAACAATATGTATGCTATCAATATATTCAGCCATATAGTTATTCCCCCAGTGTGGATATTCTACATATTGCACTGTCCTATTGAATGTCATATCGTTATTTCTAATACACAAAGAATCGTAAATGTCTTTTTTTTCGCCAGTTGACTTCCAATTATATGTTTTTGTGTTAGTATTAGAAGGATATAAGCACAAATATAACTTGTTTTGTCCGTTTTTTAGTGTAATACTTTCGGTAACAAAGTATGTATTTATATATGACCTAAAGAAATCGGAAGTTTGTATGTCGCAACTTACTATACAAAATATAGATAATAATGTGAAAATATATTTCTTCATAAGATGATTTTATTTATTAATTAATGTTTAGAAAAAATGATGTTGCAAAAAAAATAATAAAAATATATTATATGCACTCCTATATATATAACACTGTTTGTTAATTACCTTATCTTCAAAGTAATAAGCGTAAGTGCTGCAAGCATTATTCCGATAAGCCAGAAGCGAATAGTCAGCTTGGATTCGTGAATAGTACGATTAGGGTATTTTATAATATAGGGTCCGGGGACTCTCTCTCCTTTTGTCTGGAAATGATGATGAAGCGGAGCTTTTTTCAACAATCTTGTTCCTACTATATTGCCATTCTGGTCGAGCTTCTTTGTTCGCTTATAGATAAGTCTTTGTAGTATAACCGATAGATTTTCTACCAAAAATACACCGCAGAGAATCGGTATCAATAACTCTTTGCGTATAATAATAGCAAATACAGCTATTATGCCTCCCAATGCTAAAGAACCTGTGTCGCCCATAAATACCTGTGCTGGATATGAGTTGTACCATAGGAAGCCTATAGTAGCACCAATGAATGCCGCTGCAAATATCAATAGTTCGCCAGAGCCGGGGATAAACATTACATTTAGATAGCCCGCATAATATATGTTGCCCGATACATAAGCCAAGATACCTAATGCTATGCCCATTATAGCAGAAGAGCCAGCCGAGAGTCCGTCTATTCCGTCTGTGAGGTTAGCTCCGTTGGAGGTGGCGGTTACTATAAAAATCGTCAATAATACAAAAAATATCCAGCCAAACGCCTGTTTGTTATCGCCCGCCCAACTGAATAGGTCGGCATAGTTTAGGTTATTGTTTTTGAAAAATGGAATGGTAGTCTGCGTAGATTTTTCGGCTTTATTACTATACACTACCTCCTTTCTTTGTGTTTGAGGATCTGTCTTCTCCTGTATGTTTTCAATAAGTACTACTTGTGGCGAAAAGTATAGTACAAGCCCTACAACAAGCCCTATGCCTACTTGCCCTACTACTTTGTATTTTCCTTTGAGTCCATCTTTGTTTTTGCGAAACACCTTGATGTAGTCGTCGAGGAATCCTATTGCTCCCATAAATATCGTAGTAAAAAGCATTAGAAGCATATAGATATTATCCAGCACGCCGATAAGCAGGCAGGGTATGACGATAGATATGAGTATTATCATTCCTCCCATAGTAGGAGTTTGGCTTTTGCGTTGTTTTTCGCGTTGCTCAAATATCTCATCGTCTGAAAGACCTCCGAAATTCATCTCTCGAGGAGTATCGAGTATCTGCTTCCGTTTAAGGTACCTGATAATACGAATGCCGATAAACATCGAACAAAGTAACGATAGTATAAAGGCAAATGCTGCTCTAAAAGTAATATAAGAGAATACTCCGGCACCGGGTATGTCGAGCTTGTCGAGCCACTGAAAAATATAATAAAGCATTGGGTTTTATATGTTTGATTGATGTATAAAAAGAGACTGCAAAGTTAACGATTTTTGGCGAGAAAATATGTTCTGTTTTATTCTTATTTTGAAAAAATAGTATTGAATTACATAAAAAGTAGTAACTTTGACGAATTATTTTCTACGAAAATTTTATAACAAAATACAGATATGAACTTTGAATTTTCTAATTGTGTAAAATCCTTTCGCTCATCGGCTATCAGAGACCTTATGAGTTTGGCTACAAGGAGCGATATTATCTCTTTTGCAGGCGGTATGCCTGGCAATGAACTATTCCCTGTAGAGGATATGGTAAAGATGTCGTCAGAATTTACTCGCAAGGAGTGGGAAGAGGCAATGCAGTATGGACCAACTCCCGGAAATCCCGGACTTTTAAGAGAACTAACAGAGTTTCTTCGCCGTAGAGGTTTCCCTGTAGATACAAACAAGCTTATAATTACTACAGGTAGCCTGCAGGGACTCAATATCTTGGCTAAACTTTTTATCAATCCAGGCGATACTGTTATTACAGAAAACCCAGTATTCATAGGTGGAGTATCCTCATTTTTGTCGTACGAGGCAAACATTATATCTTGCGACCTTGATGCAGATGGTATCAACATCGAGCAATTAAAGGAGGCAGTAAAGCAAAATCCAAAACCAAAACTCCTATATATTACTCCTAACTTCCACAATCCTGCTGGTCTGGTATATTCTCGCCAACGCCGTGAAGAGTTGTTGGAGGTAATGAGAGGTACAGAGATACCTATCATAGAGGATGATGCATACGGAGAGTTGTACTACGACGATGAGGCTTACAAAATTTCTCGTCCTATGAAGACTTGGGTAGATAAGGAGATGGATCAACAAATACTTTATACAGGTTCGTTCTCTAAGATATTTGGACCGGGAATGCGTGTCGCGTGGGCTTTAGTGCCAGAGGTGATTTATGAGAAGATGCAGATTTGCAAACAGAGCATAGATGCTTGTTCGCCTACTATTTCGCAGGTTTTTGCAGAAAAGTTTATAAAATCTGGTAAAATGGAGGATTATATCAAAGATATACGCAAAGTGTATAATACACGCCGCAACTATATGCTCGAGGCTATCAAAAAGTATTTCCCAGCGGAGGCTACTTATGTAAAACCTATCGGAGGCTTCTATTTCTGGATAAAAATGCCTCAAGGTGTAGATGAGGAGCAGCTGTTCCGCCGTGCTATAGACCAAGGTGCTGTGTTTGTGCTTGGCTCTGTATTCCACCCTCAGGCCAAGAAAAATGGCTATATTCGTATCTCTTATTGCAATACGCCAGAAGACCAAATAGATAGAGGTATCAAAATCATTGGCGATACAATGAAAGAACTTATGGCAGAGCAAAAATAAAATGTCAGTAATATAAGATTTGAATAAAGAGAGGCGTAATATATTATATCACGCCTCTTTTGTTATTTGTCTAATAACCGCTATTTTTTGTAATTTTGCGATTGAAAATAAGTATATAGACTGTTTCTTAAATAGTAAAATAGAAGTTTTTCTTACGAACAAAAAAGTTAGTTCCTAATACATAAATATAAAGTGATTTCGATAGACAATCTTACTATAGAATTTGGAGGTAATCCGCTACTTGACGGGGTGTCTTTTCTTATAAACGAAAAAGAAAAAATATCCTTAATCGGCAGAAACGGAGCGGGAAAAACTACACTCTTAAAACTCATTGCCGCGAAAATACAGCCTACGAGAGGTGGTGTCTCAAAGCCTAAGGAGCTTACAATAGGATATCTGCCTCAGCATCTCAATGTATCCGATACTCGCACCGTATTAGATGAAGCATTGACTGCATTTGAGCACATACATCTACTAAAAGAGACAGTCGAAAGGCTTTCACAAGAACTCTTGCAGAGAGAGGATTATGAGTCAAAAGAGTATCATAATCTTATAGAGCGGTTCAATTACGAGCAGGAGCGACTAAATTGGTTTGAATCTGAAAATATGGAGGCTGAAGCCGAGAAGACGCTACTTGGACTTGGTTTTCTTAGAAGCGATTTCCAAAGAAAAACTTCTGAGTTTAGCGGTGGTTGGCGAATGAGGATAGAGCTGGCTAAAATACTACTGCAAAAGCCAGACCTGCTGTTGCTTGACGAGCCTACAAACCATCTCGATATAGAGAGTATCAATTGGTTAGAGTCTTTTTTGAAAAATTCAAGGAGTGCATTGCTACTTGTAAGTCACGATAAAGCCTTTATCGATGCCGTATGTAGTCGTACTATCGAGGTGTCGCTCGGAAAAATATATGACTATAAGGTAGGTTATTCCAAATACTTAGAACTCCGAGCTATCGACCGCGAAAACCAGATTCGTGCCTACGAAAACCAGCAAAAACTTATAGCAGAGACACAGGATTTTATCAATCGTTTTCGCTATAAACCTACCAAGGCTGTGCAGGTACAGAGTCGCATTAAGATGTTAGAAAAACTCGAAATTATAGAGGTAGATGAGGTAGATAATTCGCGTCTCAATCTAAAGTTTCCGCCTCCACCTTCCTCTGGTCAGCAACATTTGGAAATCAAGGATTTGTCTAAAAGTTATGGCGACCATTTAGTGTTGCAAGACATAAATCTGCATATTCAGCGTGGCGATAAAATAGCCTTTGTGGGAAGAAATGGTGAGGGAAAGACTACGCTGGTAAAGTGCATTATGGGGCTGCTGGACCACACGGGATATGTAAGGCTTGGGCATAATGTGAAACTTGGGTATTTCGCTCAAAATCAGGTTTCTATGCTCGACGAAGATAAGACAGTTTTACAAACTATAGACGATATCGCGGTAGGCGATATTCGTACGAAAATAAAGAATATACTCGGAGCCTTTATGTTTCGTGGAGAGGATATAGAGAAGCGTGTGGGAGTACTTTCTGGCGGTGAGCGAAGTAGGCTCTCGATGATAAGACTACTGCTTTCGCCCGTCAATTTTCTAATACTCGACGAGCCTACTCATCACCTCGATATATCATCTAAAAATGTATTGAAAGATGCCATAAAGAATTTTCCATCTTCAGCTATCATAGTCAGTCACGACCGCGACTTTTTAGATGGGCTGGTTGATAAAGTTTATGAGTTTTCTGACCACAAGATTCACGAGTATTTAGGCGGTATAGAGTACTATTTGGAGGCAAAAAACTTTAACTCTCTCCATCAAATAGAGGCAAAAACTCCCTTGAAGGTAGATAATGAACCTCAAATAAAAGAAATTTCTGAAAACAAACTTGCCTACGAGCAACGCAAAGAGCAAGCCAGACAACGCAAAAGGCAGGAGCGACTTGTAGAGGCAGCTGAAAAGGAAATTGCTTTATTGGAAGAAAAAGTTGTAGAGTTAGAGCAAAAGTTTGCTGCGGGAGAGGTTTCGGAGGAGTTGCAGAAGGAGTACGCTAAAATACAACGCACTATAGAACAAAAGATGTATGAGTGGGAACTCCTGTCAGAAGAGTTGGAGAAGATATAATCTGTACTTTATGTTTTTATCTGTTGGTTTTTTTGTTTCTATGAAAAAATATTTCTGCAGATTAAACCTTTTTATAGAATTGTATCTAATGTAAAAAACACATTCAATGAGATTATAAAAAACAAACCATTTTATTATTATGAAATTATCAAAAGTATTTTGTTCGGTATTGCTGTTCGCAATGGTTTTATTTACTGGTTGCGAAGATAAGCAAGTGATGAGTCTAAGCCAGATGCCTCAGACATCTCAAGATTTCCTGTCAATTCACTTTCCCGGAGTAAAAGTAACTCAAGTAATCAAGGATATTGACGACTTCTCTTATACTTGGGATGTGTATTTAGAAAACGGATTTGAGGTAGAGTTTGATAAAAATGGCAATTGGCTTGGGGTAGATGGCAGAAATCAGCCTATACCAGAGAGTATATTGGCGTTGATTCCTCAAAATATCGTCAATTATTGCTCTACTAACTATCCTTCTCTACAAATTGTAGAGATAGATAGAGACGACAGAAAGTATGATATAGGACTTTCTGGGGGAATGGATTTAGAATTTGACCTCAACGGTAACTTTTTGAAAATAGGATAACCAAATAAGTTTAACTAAAAAATACACAGAAGATGAAAATTTCAAAATTATTTATTTCAGCCGTATTGGTGTTTTTTAGCCTTTCGGCTTGTGCAGACGATAAAGTAGTGGCTTTCAATACTGCTCCGCAGGCTGTTCAGTCATTTGTAAAAAAGCATTTCCCTAAATCGCAGGTAACGCGTACTGTGAAGGATTATGATAATCTTTCATGCAATTGGGAAGTATATCTATCAGAGGGTTACGAGTTAGAATTTACTAAAAAAGGAGATTGGAAGAAAGTTGACGGACACCGTATGGCTTTGCCTAAAAGCGTAATTTTGCTTATGCCAAAGCAGATTTCAGATTATTGCTCACAGAACTTTCCAGAGGCTCAAATAGTAGAAATGGATAAAGATAGAAGAGACTATCAAATCCAACTTTCAAATGGAGTAGAACTCGAATTTGACCTTCAAGGTAATTTTATCAGATTTGACGATTAAAAGATGTTTTTCATAATAGGTTAGTTTTAATAATTCAAAAATGTATTTTGTCTTGCATTGCCTTATAGCAGTGCAAGTTTTTTTTGAAAAAATATCGTAACTTTGCAAAGTAAAATTATAATACACTTTTGTAGAATGAAACAAACAATTTTTATTACGGGTGGAGCGGGTTTTATAGGTTCGCATGTAGTGCGACTTTTTGTCAATAAATATCCCGACTATAAAATCGTTAATGTAGATTGCCTTACATACGCAGGAAATTTAGAAAATCTGCGAGACATTGACCAAAAACCCAATTATTGCTTTGAGAAGGTAGATATTACTGAATATGAAGCAGTAAAGTCTCTTTTTGAAAAATATCGCCCTACTGGAGTTATACATCTGGCTGCCGAAAGCCATGTGGATAGAAGTATAACAGACCCATTCGTTTTTATTCGTACCAATGTTTTTGGGACATGTAACATTATTCATTGTGCTAAAGAACTTTGGAAAGGCGATTACAATGGCAAAAGATACTATCATGTTTCTACTGATGAGGTTTATGGCGCTTTAGAGTTTGATGGCTCTATGTTCAAAGAGACTACGAAGTACGATCCTCACTCTCCATATTCTGCTTCTAAAGCTTCGTCTGACCATTTTGTGCGTGCTTACCACGATACATACGGACTACCCGTAGTTATTTCAAATTGTTCGAATAATTATGGCTCTTATCAATTCCCTGAAAAATTAATTCCACTATCTATCAATAATATAAAAAATAATAAGCCCATTCCTATTTACGGAAAGGGAGAGAATGTACGCGACTGGCTTTTTGTAGAAGACCACGCCTCTGCAATCGACCTCATTTTTCATAAAGGAGGAGACGGCGAAACTTACAATATCGGAGGCAATAATGAGTGGACAAATATCGACTTGATTCGTCTGCTTTGTAAGATAATGGATGAAAAGCTCGGAAGAGCAGAGGGCGAAAGTGAGAAACTTATAACCTTTGTAACAGACCGAGCAGGGCATGACCTACGGTATGCCATAGATTCTTCCAAATTGCAGAACGAACTCGGTTGGAAGCCTTCGCTGCAGTTCGCCGAAGGGCTTGAAAAGACGGTAGATTGGTATCTGCAAAACACGGAGTGGTTTCAGCGAGTTACCAGTGGCGACTATCAGCAATACTACGAGAAACAGTATGCTAATAAATGATAAGAATTAAATGCTCTCACTCGTTGGGAGCATTTTTATTTTTGTTTGTATGGCTTAAAGTGGAAATTTATGATTAAATTTGCATAGAATTTGAGAAATTAAGATTGTAAGATATACGGTTTTTATGCTACATAATAAACTAATAGGGCTTGGAGTAGCCCTTATTACTCCTTTCAAAAAAGACGGCTCGGTCGATTTCGAGGCGTTGGGCGGGCTTATAGAGTATCAGATATACAGTGATATAAATTATTTGGTAGTATTGGGCACAACCTCTGAAAATCCTACTCTGACACAGGATGAACGCCGTGAGATTGTAGATTATGTAGTAAAAAAAGTAGATGGTCGTATCCCTATTGTAATAGGTATTGGTGGTAATAATACTGCAGGGGTAATAGAGCAAATACGGCAGACCGATTTTGAAGGTATATCTGCTATACTATCTGTGGCTCCATACTACAATAAGCCTTCACAAGAGGGGCTTTATCAGCATTTTAGAGCCATTGCTACTGCTACGGATATGCCAATAATTCTCTATAATGTGCCGGGTAGAACATCTGTAAATATCTCTGCTAATACTACGCTTCGCCTCGCCGCTGAGTTTCGTAATATCGTGGCTATCAAGGAGGCTTCTGGTAATTTTCAGCAGATTGACGAGATAATAAAAAATAAACCTCGACACTTTATGGTAATCTCTGGCGATGACGGTATTACATTTCCGCTGATAACTCTCGGTGCGCAGGGGGTAATCTCTGTAATAGGAAATGCTTTCCCTCGTGAGTTTGGCTCTATGGTGCGTTTGGCGTTGCGTGGAGACCTTATTGGTGCCAGAGAGATACATTACCGTTTTACAGAACTGATGGACCTATTGTTTGTAGATGGGAATCCTGCAGGTATCAAGTCTATGCTATCCGTTATGGGGTTGATAGAGAACCAACTTCGCTTGCCTCTTGTGCCTACTACTGTAGCTACAATGGAGAAGATAAAACGGGTAATGGCAGAGATAAATAAGATAGAGGATAGAGTGTTGATATAGGTTTTTGTTGTCTATATTTAGAGCGTTATAATACTTTATATGTAAAAAACTATTTTTTATATGACAATCTTTTTTATTGTTTTCTGAAAAAAAACATTTAACTTTGTTCATTGTTTTGAAATATCATATTATTTGCAATAATCATAAACAAAAAATATAAGAATACTTGTGCTTTCACATGAATTAAAAGAGAAGTTTGGATTTGATACCTTTAAGGGAAATCAAGAGGCTATCATAAATAGCGTTTTGTCTGGCGACGATACTTTCGTCTTGATGCCTACTGGAGGAGGTAAATCGCTGTGTTATCAGTTGCCTGCACAGTTGCTTAATGGTGTGGCTATAGTAGTATCGCCTCTTATAGCACTTATGAAAAATCAGGTAGATGCTATGCGTACCTTTTCTGAATTTGCCTCTATAGCACACTTCCTAAATTCTTCTCTTAAAAAAGAGCAGGTGGAGATGGTAAAGCGAGATTTGCTTGATGGTAAGACCAAATTACTCTATGTAGCTCCAGAGTCGCTTGCTAAAGCAGAGAATATAGAGTTTCTTCAGCAACTAAAAATTTCATTTTATGCCATAGATGAGGCTCACTGTATATCTGAGTGGGGACACGACTTCCGCCCAGAATATCGCCGTCTGCGTAGCGTAATGGAGCAGATAGGCAAAGCCCCTGTAATAGCACTTACGGCTACGGCTACACCTAAGGTACAGCAGGATATACAGAAAACCTTAGGAATGCTTGAGGCTAAAGTATTCAAATCTTCATTTAATAGAGAAAATCTCTATTATGAGGTTCGACAAAAAACACAAGATGTAGAAAAAGAAATAATAAAGTATATAAAGAGTCAGGCAGGCAAGGCAGGTATAATCTATTGCTTGAGTAGAAAACGCGTAGAGGAGTTGTCGGAGATGTTGAATATCAACGGCATATCGGCTCTTCCTTACCATGCAGGACTCGATGCAGCTGTCCGTAGTCAAAACCAAGATGCTTTCCTTATGGAGAAGTGTAATGTTATGGTAGCTACCATAGCCTTTGGTATGGGTATAGATAAGCCCGATGTGAGGTATGTAATTCATCACGATATTCCTAAAAGCCTCGAAGGGTATTATCAAGAGACTGGGCGCGCAGGGCGTGATGGCGGAGAAGGCAAATGTATATTATTTTACAGTAGAAAAGATATAAAAAAACTTGAGAAATTCACAAAAGGTAAGCCACTAGCAGAGCAAGAGATAGGCAAGCAACTCCTACGAGAGATTTCTTCGTATGCTGAGAGTTCTATCTGCAGGCGTAAAACGCTGCTTCACTATTTTGGCGAAGCCTATGATATAGATAATTGTTGTAATTGTGATAATTGTTTACACCCAAAGAAGATGACAGACGCAAAAGACCTATTGTGTTCAGTATTAGAGACTGTCGCTACCATAGGAGGCAAGTTTAAGGCGGAGGTAGTGGCTGATATTTTAGCAGGCAAGGAGAATGTAGAGACAGATGCCTATCGTTTTAGCGAGCTTGAAATGTTTGACTCCGTAAAAGGTGACGAGGTAAGTCTAATCTTACCTGTAATTCGTCAAGCTGTCCTGAGTGGATTGCTCGACAAGAAAGTAGAGAACTACGGTGCATTGAAGATTACCAAAAAAGGCAAGGATTTTTTGAAAAATCCACAGAAGTTTATGGTAGCTAAAGACGAAGAATTCTCTGACGATGATGATTCGGAAAATGTATCTAAAGAGAGTGGAGGAGGCGGTTCGTCTGTTTTAGACTCTGCACTATTCTCTATCCTAAAAGATTTGCGAAAGAAGAGTTCTAAGCGACTAAATATCCCGCCGTTTGCTATCTTCCAAGACCCTTCGCTTGAGGCTATGTGTACTACATATCCTATTACTATCGAGGAGTTGAAAAATGTGCCTGGAGTAGGGGCTGGTAAAGCAAAGAATTTCGGACAAGAGTTTGTAGATGTTATACGGCAGTATGTGGAAGACAACGATATTATTCGTCCTGACGATATAAGGATAAAGACCGTAGCTAATAAGTCAAAACTCAAGTTGGAGATAATACAGGCTATAGACCGAAAAGTCGCTTTAGATGATTTGGCTGAATCTAAAGGAATCGACTTCAACGAACTCCTTGATGAGATAGATGCCATAGTGTTTTCGGGCACAAAGATAAACATTGACTACTTCTTAGAGGAGGTAATGGACGAGGATATGGTAGATGAGGTTATGGACTATTTCAAGGAGCAGGCTCAGACAGATGATATTGATACGGCTTGGCAATACCTTGGAGAAAATGACTATACTCGAGAGGAAATAAGGATGGTAAGGATAAAGTTTCTATCAGATGTGGGAAACTAATTGATTTTTTGCTTAAATAGAAAAACAAATAATAAATAACAATAAAAAATATGAGTAAAGAAGTTGTAATAGTATCTGCCGCTCGTACTCCGATAGGTAGTTTTAATGGGTCGCTATCTCCAATGTCTGCAGTAGAGATAGGTGTAGTAGCTGCAAGAGAGGCTATAAGGCGTGCTGGTATTACCCCAGATCAGATAGATGAGGTAATAGGCGGTAATGTGCTTAGTGCAGGATTGGGACAAAATGTTATGCGTCAGGTGGCTGTCCATACAGGTATTCCTGTAGAGAAGCCGGCAGTTACTATCAATATAGTGTGTGGTTCTGGTTTGCGTAGCGTATCTATGGCAGCTCAGATTATCAAGTCTGGCGACTCTGATGTAATCCTTTGTGGCGGTACAGAGAGTATGACAAACGCTCCTTATGTTTTACCAAACGCACGACATGGACATCGTATGGGAGACGGACATATCATAGACTCTATGATAAAAGACGGTCTTACAGAGGCTTTCTCGCAAGTTCATATGGGTATTACAGCAGAGAATATCGCAGAGCAATGGAATATCTCACGCGAGGAGCAAGACCAATTTGCTCTGACAAGCCAACAGCGTTGCGAGGCAGCACAGAAAGCAGGTAAGTTCAAAGATGAGATAGTGCCTGTAGAGATACCTCAAAAAAGAGGTGAGCCAAAGATATTTGATACAGACGAATTCCCACGCCACGGTACTACTATAGAGGCTTTAGCAAAACTGAAACCAGCGTTTAAGAAAGATGGAACTGTAACAGCTGGTAATGCCAGCGGTATCAATGATGGAGCAGCTTTCTTTGTTTTGATGTCTGCCGATAAGGCAAAAGAACTTGGTGTAAAACCATTGGCTCGTATCAAGGCATACGGCACTGCAGGACTTGACCCTCAGATAATGGGCTACGGACCTGTATATGCTACAGAAAAGGCTCTGAAAATGGCTAATATGAAGGTAGAAGACCTCGAACTCGTAGAGGCTAATGAGGCTTTTGCTTCGCAAAGTATCGCCGTTGTACGCGACTTGAAGCTAAATCCAGAGATAGTAAATGTAAATGGAGGTGCTATTGCTTTAGGTCACCCAATAGGAGCCTCTGGTGCAAGAATACTTACTTCGCTTATCTATGAAATGCGTCGTCGTGGTGCTAAAAATGGTTTGGCTACACTCTGCATAGGTGGCGGACAAGGTACGGCTATTATTGTTGAAAATATGTTTTAACTATAAAAAACACACAATATGAATGGACTAAGAGATAGAGTTGCCGTCATTACTGGCGGAGCCGACGGCATCGGTAGAGCTACTGCTATTAGATTTGCTAAAGAAGGCTCTACGGTAGTAATATGGGATATGAATGAGGCAAAAGGCAATGAGACAGCCTCAGAAATCAATACTCAAGGAGGTAAAGCAGTGTTTATGAAGGTAAATACTGCCAATTTCGCTGAAGTAGAAGAGGCGACAAAGAGGGTAGTTGCTGAGTTTGGTAAATATGAAATCCTTATCAATAACGCAGGTATTACTCGCGACTCTACGCTTAAGAAGATGACTCCAGAGAGTTGGCAACAAGTAATTGATGTAAATCTTACAGGAGTTTTCTACTGTGCAAAATGTGCTGCTGAGGTAATGACCGAACAGGGGTGGGGTAGGATAGTAAATGCCTCTTCCGTAGTGGCTCTGTATGGTAATTTCGGACAGACCAACTATGTGGCTACTAAGGCAGGGCTTATAGGTATGACTAAGACTATGGCCCGCGAACTCGGTAAAAAGGGGGTTACTGTTAATGCTGTGGCTCCGGGCTTTATACTTACAGATATGGTACGCAAAATGCCAGATGAGGTGTTGAAGTCAATGGAAGATAAAGTTCCTGTAAAACGACTTGGCAAGCCAGAGGAGATAGCTGCTACATACGCATTCCTTGCCTCTGATGATGCTGCTTATATCAACGGTACTGTGATAAGTGTAGACGGTGGAATGACTGTATAGAAAACAGATGCTACCTGTTTGTTATTATACAAAAAAAGAGAACCTCGCTATTTACGCTGAGGCTCTCTTTTTTTATAGTTTTGATATGCAAGGGGGTGATTAGAAGTCTAATGTAATGCCTGCATGTAGATTGAATCCTGCCTGAGCATAATACCATGCAGAAGGCGAAAGATTCTCTACTTTATAGTCGTTGGTGCCATAGAAAGCACCGTAGTTTCCTCCATTAGAGGCAAATAGAGAGTTGAACAAATTGTTGGCTTGCAAAGAGAATGTAACTTTCTCTGCTACTTTGCTTATAGGCATAGAGTATGCCAAACGAAGGTTTATTTGGGAGTATGTAGGTAGGCTTGCTTTGTCATTCATTGTGTTATCAAGATATTGTTTGCCTACAACGCTTGTCTGTATATCAGCCTCGAATCCTTTGTAGTCGAAACCAAGAATAGCATTGGCTACTACAGATGGAGAGAAAGAGATGTCTGTTTTGCCGATAGCAACCTCCACATTATCTACCCACTCGTAGTTCTCGTCATATACATCAAACCAGTCAGAGAAGTTGAGTATCTTATTTTGACTTAAAGTAACATTAGCGTCGAGTCTCAGCCAATCAAGGATTTGCACCCCTCCTACGAGTTCTATACCCATACGGTAACTTTTGTCTACATTCTTAGTAAGATAAGCACCTGTATCAGAGTATTTACCTGTAAGTACAAGTTGGTTTTTGTAGTTCATATAATATAGGTTTGCTCCTATAGAAAAGCGGCGAGCCGCATAGTTGTAGCCGAGTTCGTAGTCGAATAGTCTTTCTGGCATAGGAGCCTCTCTTTCGCCAGACTCTGTAAAGTTGCTGCGTGAAGGCTCTCTGTTAGCTACTGCGAAAGTAAAATATGCGTTATGAGATTTGTCTGAGAATGATATTCCTGCTTTAGGGTTGAAGAAGTTGTATTGTTTGTGGATATTGATTTCCTGTAAATCCTCGTCGTTGATACCGCTGATAGTATAATCTACGAAACGATATTGTAGGTCGGCAAAAAGCGTTAGGGTTTCTATTGGTTGATACTGCCCTTTAATGAAAGTATTTGCATCAAACTTTACGCCTTTTCCTCGATAATACTCTTGGTCTTTTACTGCCAGAGGGTAGTTGCTCGCAAAAAGTATCTTGCCGAAGTGGTGTCCGTCATATTTATTTACAGCTCCTCCAAAGTGTATTTGATACTTTTTAGGAGTGTAATTCAATCCCCATGTACCACCGTAGAAATCATTGTCGAGGAACTTCTGACGGATAATATCTGTTTTCTTCATTGTACTGCCGTCTGATAGAGTAATCTCTGGCAGATTGTAATTTTTCAGTTTGGCATTATCCTTCAACTGCTCGTAATATCCACCGCCCTTGGTATAGTGTAGAGCCAAGTTCATAGATAAGTCGGGGCGGAAAAGGTGTGAGAAGTGGAGTTGGAGATGATTTTGAGCATAATTGTCAGTCTGGTTGTCGTAGAATCCTACTAAATTTCCTGCCTCATCGTAGTCGGCACCTGCTGGATTGAATCTACGATTTTCTTTCATCTGCTCTTCCGATACACCGTCCCAAGCCATATAAGTTTTCTCTTTTCCTCCGAAAAGCATAAGTTTTACCATAGACTTCTCTGTAAAATAACTTGCTGTAGCGCTATAAGAATAAAGGTCGCTGAAGGCGCGTTCGAGATAGCCCTTAGAGTTTACTTTAGAGAATTTAGCATCGAAAGAGAAGCCTGAAGGCATAAGTCCTGTACCTATCTTTGCTATCTCGCGGAATGTAGAGTACATACCTCCGTTGAAGCCAAGCGAAGCGTAAGGTTTAGGAGCTACTGCTTCTGTCTGCATATTTACACTTGCACCAAAAGCAGAAGATCCGTTGGTAGAGGAGCCTACTCCGCGTTGAACCTGCACATCGCTAAGCGAAGAGGCGAAGTCTGTCATATTTACCCAGAATACACCCTGACTCTCAGAGTCGTTGAGAGGAATGCCGTTTATAGTCATATTGATACGCGTATGGTCTGTACCGCGGATGCGGAAATATGTATAACCTACGCCAAGACCGTCGTCGGAGGTAACTACCGTAGAAGGCATAGTAGAGAGCAGGAATGGTAAATTTTGCCCGATGTTTTGCTCTTTGAGTTTGTCGGCAGTAATACTCTGAGCCGACAAATCTTTGTCGTTTTGATTCCTTGTAGATACTACAGATACCTCTTCCAACACTTGAGTGTTTATAGTATCTACTACTTCATTTTTAGCGGACATTGTAAGAAGCGACAATGCACAAACGCTCGTAAGTAACAATTTTTTATACATAAATTTTGTGTAAAATAGTGGCTAATCCTCGTGGGTCGGATACCCCACACGAGCGATAAACCGTGTTAAACAAAACCACATACAAAAAAGGCGTGTTGAAAAAATATCAGTCGGGAAGGTTTCTTATTCCCTTAGCAGCATTACCTGCTCAGGTTCAAAGGGTATAATCTCAGCCGAAGCACCCCTAATAAGTATGAGGATATTTTATAATCCGACTGCAAAGGTAATACTTTTTTGTGGAGTTTAAGGAATTTTTTGCAAAATACTGAATACAAAAAAGCATTCAAGCTATTTTATATCTCTACAAAATGCGTTGAATGCTTTGTCTGAATATGGATTCTATTCTATTTTTCGCCAATCCATTTTACATAACACATATCCTCTCTATATGGTAGACTGCTATTTTTAGGAAAGAGCCTGAAGCCATAACGATATTGTCCTCCCTGTTTTAGCGTATAGTTTAGCCTAAAAAATAGACGCGAACCCTCTTTTTTGTCTAAAACAAACTCTTTTGTTTTTTCAAAACAAAAATCGCCATTGCCTGCAGACTGCATAAGTACGAGCTCTAACCCCAATTCTACATCATTGTATGTTTTAGTATCTATTACAGCAGAAATCTCTAATACATCGCCTACAGAGCCGTTGGAAGACTTGTTGATGTGCATAGAGTCTACCTCTATTGCGTCCCATAGTCGTGCTATATTTAGTTTCCACTCGGCTATAGAACGAGCCTCGCGGAAGTTCTCATCTACTAACTGCCTATTACGCTTGCTAAGCGGGATATAGAATTTGTTGATATAGTCGTCAATCATTCGTTTGGTAGTATATCGAGGCGTGATTTTAGCAATAGAGTTGCGGATAACATCTATCCAACCCTCGGGTATTCCATCTTCATTTTCCTCGAAAAATAGTGGAATTATCTCTTTTTCGAGCATAGTATATATGGTAGCTGCGTCAAGTTGATCTTGATACTGTGTATTCTCGTATGTTTGCTTCTCTGTTATAGCCCAGCCAGCACCTTCTGTATATCCTTCGTACCACCAGCCGTCTTTTACAGAGAAGTTGATAACTCCATTCATTTGAGCCTTTTCGCCAGAGGTGCCAGAGGCTTCCTGCTCGCGAGTAGGAGTGTTCAGCCATACATCTACGCCAGAAATCAGCCTTTTTGCCAAGCGCATATCATAGTTTTCGAGGAAAATAATTTTACCCAGAAACTGTGGCATACGAGATATTTCTATAATGTTCTTTATCAATCCTTGTCCTGCACCGTCAGCGGGGTGAGCCTTGCCTGTAAATAAGAATATAACAGGACGAGAAGGGTTGTTTACTATCTCTGATAGTTTCTCTAAATTTTGAAACAAAAGATAGGCTCTCTTGTATGTAGCAAAACGCCTACCGAAGCCGATAATAAGCGCCTCGGAGTTCATGTGGTTTATCAGCGATACTATCTTAGATGGGTCTTGCTGAGTCTTCAGCCAATTCTCTTCAAATTGTGTTTTGATAAATCGTATCAGTTTGTTTTTTAGCGTCATACGCGTCTGCCAAATTTCTCTTGCAGGCACATCGTATATTTTACTCCAAATATCGAGGTTCGACTGATCGTTGTAGAAATCTTTTGAGAAATATCTTTCGTATAGAGACTTCCACTCCGAAGCTGCCCATGTAGGCAAATGCACGCCGTTTGTAACATATCCTACATGATTCTCCTCTGGAAAATATCCTTTCCAAAGGTGGGCAAACATCTTTTTAGAGACCTCGCCGTGGAGATAGCTTACGCCGTTTACCGCTTGGCAGGTATTGCAGGCAAAGACACTCATACAGAACTTCTCTGGCGTGTCGGGATTGTTGCGTCCCATATTGATAAAATCTTGCCAGCTAATGCCGAGCCTCATAGGGTATTCATACATATAGCGTCCGAGAAGGTCTTCTTCGAAATAGTCGTGTCCGGCAGGGACAGGCGTATGAACCGTATATATAGAAGACGAACGAACTACCTCTAAAGCCTCGTAGATAGAGAGTCTTTCTCTTTCTACTAAATCTACTAATCTTTGTAGGTTGATAAAAGCAGCGTGTCCTTCGTTGCAGTGATAGATATCTTTTTGCAAACCGAGACGCTGTAGGGCTAAAATACCTCCTATGCCGAGCATTATCTCTTGTTTTAGTCGGTTTTCGTTGTCGCCGCCGTAGAGTTGATGAGAGATAGAGCGGTCGTAGTCTGAGTTCATATCTATATCCGTATCGAGTAGGTATAGGTTAATTCTCCCCACAGCCACTCGCCATATATGAGCATATACCAAGCGGTTTGGGTATGGTACGGCTATAGAAAGCGGATTGCCTGCCTCGTCTTTTACCTGCTCTACAGGTAGTTTAGAAAATTGCTGAGCTTCGTATTCTGCTATCTGTTGTCCGTCTACAGAAAGCGACTGGTTGAAGTATCCGTAGCGATAGAGAAAACCTACGGCAACCATATCTACACGGGAGTCTGAAGCCTCTTTTAGATAGTCGCCTGCTAATACACCGAGACCCCCAGAGTAGATCTTTAGATGGTCTGTCAGTCCATACTCCATACTAAAATAGGCTATAGATGGAGTATCTTTCCTAAAAGGTGTATCCATATAAGCCAAAAATCTATCATATACCGCCTCCATTCGTCTGATAAATTTAGGGTCGGAGGCCAATACCTCAAATACCTCCTCTTCGGTATTCTCGAGCATTGCCAAAGGGTTGTGGCGATATTGCTCCCATTTTCTTTCGTCGATACTCTTAAATAGGTCGCGGACATCGGTATTCCATACATGGTATAGGTTTTTGGCTAAAATAGCAAGTGGTCGGAGGCTATTGGGTAGCTTTGTTTTTACCGACAACTCTCGCCATATAGGTTCGTTACTATTATTTACTTTTATCTCCATTTTTGTATATTCTACTGTTCTGTAATTTTCCAAATTACAAAGTTAGTATTTTTCTATGGCTTTAGAAAATATAATTTACTTGCTGGCATTTTCTGTTTTTTTAGTAACTTTGCCGTGCTGGAAGTCAGCGGACCTCCAGAATTTTATTTTTTCATTAACAGCATTAGCTATTATTTCGCACTCTGAGAAAAAAGTCCTAGTAAAACTATTTTTTCTACGAAATAAATAGTGCAGTAGTTGCATATAGGAAGTTCTATACTTCTACAACCACGTAATTCACGCTATTTGTGTGAACTTCTTTGTGGTTGTAGGGTTTTTTACTAGGACTTTCCTATGAGTGCGAAAAAGAAGTTTGCACTTTTTTATTTGTTTTTTGTGATTGATAGTAAATGCGTAAAAACTATCAAACACTTATGGCAAAAAAGAGATTGGGAGAAAGCCTCCATAAGGCTAAAAAAGCGAAAAATGATGAGTTTTATACTCAGCGAACGGATATAGATAAAGAGTTACAGTACTACGAACACCATTTCGAGGGGAAAACAGTAATATGCAACTGCGACGACCCACGAATAAGCGAATTTGTAAGGTATTTTGTATTGAAGTTTCACACTCTGAAACTCAAAAAACTTATCGCCGTATGCTACAAAAATCAGAATCCCGATATGTTTAGCCAAGGCACATCGGAAAAAGCCGTATATATAGAGTATTCTGGGGAGCCAGTGTGTAGAACAGAGCAGGATTTTGATAAAATTCCTACACAAGAGCTGGCAGGAGACGGCGATTTTCGCAAAAAAGAGAGCATAGAACTCCTAAAGCAAGCAGATATAGTCTGTACCAACCCGCCTTTTTCGCTCTTTCGCGAGTATGTAAAGCAACTTATGAAGTATGAGAAAAAGTTTCTTATAATTGGCAATAAAAATGCAATTACATACAAAGTTATTTTTCCACTGATAAGAGACAATAAACTATGGCTTGGATATGCAAATCCATCTTTTTTTAATACACCTAATGGAATATCTAAAAAAGTTCAAGGGCTATGTAGGTGGTTTACAAATCTCGAACACAAAAAAAGGAATGAAGAACTGATTTTATATAAAACCTACACGCCTGAAGAGTATCCAAGATACGATAACTATGATGCTATAAATGTAAGTAAGGTAGCTGAAATACCAATGGACTATGCGAGGAAAAGATTCAATAAACTGGTATCTTTCAGATAGTCAATAAGATAATAACAAGTAAAAGGTAAATGGGTTACGAGTTGGAAACGAGCGAGTTTCTTACCCTTTCTTTATTCTGCAATGCTTCAATGAACACCTAACTTAATGTAGCAAAGGTACTATTTTTAGCGTAGAAATAGCTCTAATGCATCATATTTCTTTCTCTCAAATAGTTAACAAATCGTAAATACACAAAGAATTACCCTTTCGGGTATTGCGTAGAAAAGCAAACAATAAGAACTTTGTCGGCATAAACATTTAATCAAAATAGTATTCAAATGAAACGATACGAACGAAATCGAATCTACATTTCCGATAAAGATCAAGCAAAAATCAAAGATTTTCGGGTTTTACTTGCTGGTGCTGGAATAGGAAGTAATATTGCAGAAACGCTATTGCGCATAGGATTTGAGACTATAACATTGGTCGATGGAGATGTAGTAGAGGAAAGCAATCTCAATAGGCAAAACTATACCGAGGAAGATGTGGGAAAGCCCAAAGTAGAGGCTTTGAAAAAACGACTACTTAGCATCAATCCTAAAGCACAAATCTCGACCATAAACACATTTATCAATCATGATAATGTGAAGGATATCATCGTAGGACATGATGTCGCAATTAACGCTCTTGATTTCAAAAGTGACATTCCGTTTGTCTTTGACCAATTGTGTGCGGAGCAGGATATTTATGTATTACATCCTTATAATGTCGGATTTGCAGGTGTTGTTATGGTTGTTTCTCCCAATGGGACAAAATTAGAGAGTTTACTTTCTGAAGAAGATAGTTATTTGGGCTTTGAGAAAAAAGCCATACAACATATTACAGATTATTTCAACTATTGGGTTCGTCCTAAAATATGGATTGAAGATGTCATACGAGCGTATGAGAAAGAAAATATACTACTGCCTCCCCCTCAATTATCCATTGCGTCTTCGTTGGTTGGAGGAATATGCACTTCAATTCTTATTCGTATTGTTCGTGGAGAATTTGTAAAAGTATTTCCCAAATTCTACTATTATTCAGAGCACGATGACTTAAATTAGTCTACGATGTGTCGCTACAGCAATAGCCTCTGATATGTTTCCCACTCCAAGTTTTTGGAACAAAGTTTTGCGATAGCCCTTCACTGAATCTTCCGATCGGTTGATTTCATTGGCAATCTCGCCAACAGATAAGCCTTGGTTCGCTAGTCGGACCACGGCTTTTTCGTATTCATTCAGCACTATACTATCAATCTGTTTCCAACGTCCACTCTTTAGAGAAAACTGCCACATCGTATTTGAATTGACCGCTGTCATATAAGCAACGCCGACTTCTTGAGTCGGAGCTAATGAAACCAAACAAAGAGCCAACCAAATATTTCCCATTGAGTCCAATTTGAGCGGTGTTATCTGATGGTTTATCAAGATTTTTTCTCGAGACTCTTTTTGAGTAATTCGGAAGTTGTAGGATATGGTATACTGAGAGCGTTCTGAAACGGCGATTCCTCTAAAGAATTCAAAGCCAGCTCTATTGACTTGAGTAAGAAAATCAAGGTCTTCTTCTGGCACGTATTGATAATAGAAATTATATCCTTCTTGTTGTACCTTTTCCACACTTTCTCCACACAGAAACAGTGGGTTATCTGACACATACAAAAAGTTCATCTTATGATAATCAATGATGTAAAGAGACTTGTACGTAATACGTGCAAATGCCGATGCAGAATCGATATAAGGTTGTAGGTTATAGTATTGTTCATCTTCTATCTGAGGACGAACATTATGAGGTAACTGTAGTGGATTGCTTTCGTTAAGAAATACTCCCATTTGACAACTAATATGAAATAACTATGGTGCAAAGGTAGCTATTTTGTGTCAGAATCATTACCCGAAAGGGTGAAAAATACATCAGTTGTACCCAAAATCTATAGAATTACCCTTTTGGGTATTGTTAATCAGTCTATTCATGTCGAATTTTGCATCATATAAAAACAACAAATATGGATAGATTCATTACAAGTTACGATAATATCACCCTATGGCAGGTAACGAGAGCATCGCTTCCTTCAATTGCCAGATTTGTGGTGGAGGAGAATTACAAACATCACAAAGGGGAAGCAATAAAAGTGTCTGATTCCACAAGTGAATACACTTCTATTTTGATGGAAGAAGAGAGTTTTTTTGACTACTCATCAATTATTGTTGCCAAAAATAATTCTAGAAGTATCGTAGGAGCCATTCGTGTTACAAACTGGAATGATAATCCACACACACTTCCTCTGATTAAGATTTTTGGCAACAAAATAGTGAACCCGAAAAAGCTTATAGAATCTTATCATCACCTTTGGCATATCGGACGTTTTGCGATAAGACAAGAATATGGGAATGCAGGAAAGTTGTTCAAGCTGTTAATGCTATATGCTATCAGTCCGATATTTCAGCATAGCCAAGGAGTCTTGTTGGCTGAAGCCGATGAGAAATTGTTGCGAGTGATGAAAGCTTTAAAGATAGATGTTCAGCCTCTATCCAAAGGCAAAGAATATATTGGTTCTATGACAATCCCAATGATGGTGACTAAAGAGGGTCTTACCGAATTTATGCTCAGAAATGTTTTCATGGCTTTTGATGTCCGTTTTGATGTCGAAAAGCCTCAATTACCCGAAAGGGTGAAAATTCAGCCTCAAAAGCACAATTACCCTTTTGGGTATTGCAGGGAGGTCAATATGTACGGAACTTTGCAAGTGTAAAACAGATCAATATGCGCAGTTGATATAGAGTGTGATACAGCTCGGAAAAGAAGAACGTGTTCTTCATTTATTGCAAGATATAGACTTGAAAAAGTTTAATCGCAACGTAGATGACAACTATGGTATAAAACAGTCCGGAGCCTACCGCAAAGCCACAAATCTCCCCTGAGTGTAAATGGGGAATAATAGAAAATAGTAAAAGTAATAATTATGAAAAGAGATTTTATCAAAATCGACTTCTCTGAAGTGAGCAAATTAGATGACAATAGTCTTCACGTGTTAATCGGTGGCACAACTAGT
>R18__coassemble_1329_pt1 | contig 38149 bp, 32 predicted proteins | sample R18__metabat2_low_PE_054 | metagenome-assembled genome bin R18
CCCCCCCCCCCCCCCCCCCCCCCCCCCCCCCCCCCCCCCCCCCCCCCCCCAAAAACAAAACGCCTACCAATAGTATTGCTTTTAGCAGTACTATCTACGAAGAAACTATTTTGTTTTTGGAGTGTTTTCATCTTATTGTTTTTCCATTACTCGGCAAAGTTACACAAAATTATTACAACCACAAAAAAAATTATACTCTCCACTATAGGTAGTTAAAAAGTTTCAATTAGAATAAAAAATTACATTACACTACATAAGAAAAAAAATAGTACCTTTGCCAAATCACTTGAATAAAAATTAAACTTAATTATTAGTATTATTGGTTATGACACATTTAGATTTATCAAAGTATGGCATAGTAGGCGAGCAAGAAATCATCTACAATCCATCTTACGAGATGCTATTTGAGGAGGAGATGAAACCCTCGCTCGAAGGCTACGAAAAAGGACAACTAACTGAACTTGACGCTGTCAATGTAATGACGGGTATCTATACTGGTCGCTCGCCAAAAGACAAATTCTTCGTACTGGACGAAGTATCGAAAGATACAGTATGGTGGAATTCGCCAGAATATCCAAACGACAATAAACCTGTTACAGAAGAGGCTTGGAAAGAGATAAAAAAGATAGCAACAGACGAACTATCTGGCAAAAAACTCTTTGTAGTAGATGCCTTCTGTGGCACAAACGCCAACACTCGCCTTAAACTACGATTTATTATGGAAGTAGCATGGCAGGCTCACTTCGTAAAGAATATGTTTATACGACCTACAGAAGAGGAGTTAAAAAGCTTCGGCGAACCAGATTTCGTCATTATGAACGCCTCTAAAGCTAAGGTAACAAACTATAAAGAACTCGGTCTAAACTCCGAAACTGCCGTTGTATTCAATCTAAAAGAGAAGGTACAAGTAATCATCAACACATGGTATGGTGGAGAGATGAAAAAAGGAATGTTCTCTTATATGAACTACCTGCTACCACTACGCGGAATGGCCTCTATGCACTGCTCTGCCAATACAGATATGGAAGGAAAACATACGGCTATATTCTTTGGACTTTCGGGCACAGGCAAAACTACACTTTCTACCGACCCTAAACGCCTACTTATCGGAGACGACGAACACGGATGGGACGACGAGGGAGTATTCAACTACGAAGGTGGTTGCTACGCAAAAGTAATCAACCTAAGCAAAGAGGCAGAACCAGACATCTATAACGCCATCCGTCGCAACGCTTTATTGGAGAATGTTACAGTAGATAAAAACGGCAAAATAGACTTTGCAGACAAGAGCGTAACAGAGAATACTCGTGTAAGTTACCCAATAGACCACATAACTAACATTGTACGCCCAGCTTCTAAGGGAGGTCCAGCAGAAAAAGTGATATTCCTATCAGCAGACGCTTTTGGAGTATTACCTCCTGTGTCGATATTATCGCCCGAACAAACACAATACTACTTCCTAAGCGGTTTTACTGCAAAACTTGCAGGCACAGAAAGAGGTATTACAGAGCCTACTCCTACATTCTCGGCTTGCTTCGGAGCAGCATTCCTTTCGCTCCACCCTACAAAATATGGCGAGGAATTGGTAAAGAAGATGAAACAATCTGGCGCTAAAGCTTACCTTGTCAATACAGGCTGGAATGGCACAGGAAAGCGTATTTCTATCAAGGATACTCGAGGCATTATAGATGCTATATTAGACGGCTCTATAGACCACGCTCCTACCAAACGAATTCCTTTCTTTGATTTTGAGGTACCTACGGAACTTCACGGAGTAGACCCAGAAATACTCGACCCTCGCGACACATATCAAAACGAAGCAGAGTGGGAGGAGAAAGCCAAAGATTTGTCTGCTCGATTTATCAAGAACTTCCAGAAATTTACAGGCAACGAACTTGGCAAATCGCTTGTAGAGGCAGGACCAAAGTTGTAATCTTTTTCATTACAATACATAAAAACGGCAAATCTAAAAGAAACATACGATTTGCCGTTTTGTGTATTCACCAATCACACACACTAAAAATCATAGTAATTCTTGGTCCTTTAGTATGCGTACTATAGGCTTACCATCGGGCGAGATATTAGGATTATTTTGTCTAAAAAGCGAGGCTATAAGAGCCTCCATATCCTCTTGTCGCTGAGTATTTTTATAGGCATAGCGAGCATATTCTGAAGCCATTTTCAGTGCTACTCGCTCATATACCTCCCTACCAGCAAGCTCAGGCAAAGCCACACTTTGCAACAAATCTAAAAGAAATATCTTAGTACTAGAAATATCTGTAAGCAAAGCTGGTATACCTACAATGCTAAATGTATCATTACCATCTTGAGCAAATCGGAATCCAAGAGCCTCGAGTTCTGGCTTTATCTCTAAGAAATGTAGCAACTCGTCAGCGACAAAACTGACACTTTCCGCAAAAAGCAACGACTGCGAAGCACATTGCTCCATCTGCAGTTGAAGCAATATCTTTTCGTATGCTATCCTGCAAGTAGCCCGCTCTATATCTACTACCATTAAGCCAGACTTTACAGAAGTAAGTATAAAACGCTGTTTGTAGAGAAAAAAATGTTCTTGTTCTATATTATTAACATCATTTTCAAACATACTCTCTGCTGCCTGCGGAGAATAGGTAGTCTCTTCCTTTTGCTTCTGCTTTTCATATAATAAATCCCAGTTACTTGTAGCAGATGGCTTATAAGTATATCCACCTGCTGACGAATTGTTGTTTTTGAATGGATTATATGAGCTATCTACCTCTACACGAGGCATTTCTACACAAGTATTTTTAGAAGAAGAGTAGGAATTTTCTATATGAGTATCAAGCGAAAAATCAAGCGAAGGAGAGAAGTTAAACTTACCTAACGATTCCCTAACAGCTGACATAAGTATTAGAAAAATATCTTTTTCGTTTTCAAACTTTATCTCGGTCTTAGTGGGATGCACATTTACATCAATATCCGCAGGATTTACCTCAAAATTGACAAAATACATTGGAACGGTCTCTGGTTGCAACATATTTTCATAAGCCTTTAGCACAGCCTTATTGAAGTATGGATGACGCATAAACCTACCATTTACAAAAAAAAACTGTGGCGACTGCCGTGTAGCAGACTGTGGCGACCCAACAAAACCACTTATCCGCACTATACCCGTATCTACAGAAATAGGCACCAATGAGTCTAAAAATCTCCGATGATTTTTACCAAAAATATCTACTATTCGTTGCTTAAAATTGGCTTTTGGCAAATTATAAACCTTCTGTCCTTCTTGGTAAAACTCTATAGCGATATGCGGATTGGCTAAAGATACTCTCTGTATTTCACTAATAATATGTGAAAGTTCTGTCTTAGTAGCCTTCAGAAATTTTTTACGAGCAGGCACATTAAAAAACAGGTTTTTTACTAAAAAAGATGTTCCTACAGGGCATGATGTATGCTCGTGCTTAATAATACTTGAAGCAGCTATCTCTATGAATGTTCCCAATTCATTAGTAGACTGCCGAGTTTTGAGTTCTACAGCAGCTACGGCAGCAATAGATGCCAAAGCCTCGCCACGAAAACCCATAGTAGTAAGAGAAAACAGGTCTTGCGATTTGCGAATCTTTGATGTAGCATGGCGTTCAAACGCCATACGAGAGTCTGTATGCGACATTCCCTTGCCGTCATCTGTGATAAGGATAGAGGTCTTACCGCCATCTTTTACAGAAACCAATATCTTAGTTGCTCCAGCATCTATAGAATTTTCCACAAGTTCTTTGACTACAGAAGCTGGGCGTTGGACTACCTCGCCTGCCGCTATCTGGTTAGCTATAGAATCCGGTAAAATATGTATTATGTCTGACATCTATTTGTTTTTTTAGAAGAAAAAGAACTAAACATCTCTTTCTCTTATCTCCAACACTCTTTCTGTATTTGATAAAACTCCTATATTGATCCTAACAGTATCTTCAGGCAATATATTTTCGATATTTTCTGCCCACTCTATGAAACACAAATTGCCACTATTAAAATAATCTTCAACCCCGATACCAAACCCTTCCTCATAAGATTTCAGGCGATAGCAATCGAAATGATATACTGTACCGTAATCTGAATCATACTCATTTACTATAGCAAAAGTAGGGCTATTTACAGGTTCTGATACTCCGAGTTGCCTACAAACCTCAGCAATAAGCGTAGTCTTACCCGCTCCCATTTCTCCATAGAAAGCAAAAACAGTATTATCTCCTATATCTTTGATAAATTGCTCTGCTACAAAGCTTAACTCTTTCAAATCATATCTTATTTTCACGCCTATTCCTCCTTCTTATTTTTCGCTTGTTTCTCATAAGCCTCTACTATCTTCTGTACCAAACGATGACGCACTATATCTCCTTTATCAAACTCTACAAGAGAGACCCCCTCTATATTTTTCAGCAGCCTTATAGCATCTACCAATCCCGACTTTTGTTGTGGAGGTAAGTCTATTTGTGTCATATCGCCTGTTACTATTATTTTAGTATTAAGCCCCATACGAGTAAGAAACATTTTCAATTGGTGAGAGGTAGCATTTTGAGCTTCGTCTAAAATAACGACTGCTTCGCTAAGCGTACGCCCACGCATAAAGGCAAGAGGAGCAATCTGCACTACTCCTTGCTCTATGTGCTGGCGAAGCTTTTCTGGCGGTAACATATCCTGCAAAGCATCATACAATGGCTGTAAATATGGGTCTATTTTATCTTTCATATCGCCGGGTAAAAATCCAAGTTTTTCGCCCGCCTCTACCGCCGGACGCGAAAGTATAATCTTACGCACCTCCTTATTCTTCAAAGCCCTGACAGCCAAGGCAATAGCCGTATATGTCTTACCGCTACCAGCAGGACCAACAGCAAACATCAAGTCGCTTACTGAAAATTTATCTACCAATTGGCGTTGATTTTTAGTTCGAGCCATTATCGATTTGCCGCCCACTCCGTGAAGAATCAAATTTCCAGCAGCCCTCTCAGCAATATGCTTACCATTGATTATCTCTATGATGTCTTTGTCTCCAAGGAAATTATGTTCAAGGCAATACTGCTCCAATCTGCGAATACTATCTTCAAATGTCTGCAACTCGTTATCCTCGCCGTGTATTTTTACCAAAGAGTTGCGAGCAACTATTTTTATCTTCGGAAAAAGATTTTTAAGTAGCCTCATATTTGAGTTATTCACTCCGTAAAAAGCCACTAAATCTAAATGCTCGCCAAGTGAGATTATCCTATCTTGCATTCAATAATCACTATGTTTTATATGCCTGCTATACGCTTTATTTCATCCATTACGGCGGAAGCAAACTTTTCGGCTTGTTCCTCGGTAGGAGCTTCTGAATATATGCGAATAATAGGCTCTGTGTTTGATTTACGCAGATGTACCCACCCCTGTGGAAAATCTATCTTTACACCGTCAATATCGTTTATTTTGAACTGCTTATAATTATTTTTAATCTTACTCAAAACCTCATCTACATTTATTTGAGGAGTAAGATATATTTTATTTTTCGAGATAAAATACTGCGGATATGTCTGTCTCAAAAGAGAAGGCTTTATCTTCCTTTGGGCTAAAATAGTAAGGAATAGAGCCACGCCTACTAAAGCGTCTCTACCATAATGAGCCTCTGGATAGATTACACCTCCATTTCCTTCGCCACCTATTACTGCACCTGTCTCTTTCATCTGTTCTACCACATTTACTTCACCAACTGCAGCAGCAGAGTACAAACAGCCGTGATTCAATGTAATATCAGACAAGGCACGAGTAGAACTCAAATTGCTTACCGTATTGCCTTTCGTATGGCTCAAAACATAATCAGCTACAGATACCAAAGTATACTCTTCGCCAAACATTTCTCCGTCTTCGCATACTATTGCAAGTCTATCTACATCTGGATCTACTACAAACCCTACATCAACTTTATTATTTGCTATAAACTCTGAAATCTCCGTCAAATTCTCTTTCAGAGGCTCTGGATTATGAGCAAACTCTCCTGTAGGCTCACAATTGAGGCAATGTATAGATGTAATACCAAGCCTTTGAAGCAATTTTGGCAAAATAATACCACCTACTGAATTTACACAGTCTATGGCTACAGACAAACCAGATTTCTTTATAGACTCTGTATCAACGAGTTTAAGGCTAAGGACTTGGTCTATATGATAGTCGGTATAGTCTTTTCTTTGGACTTGTCCGATATGGTCAATTTCTGGGAATACACAATCTTGCTTTTCAGCAAGGCTCAAAACTTTTTCGCCGTCTGCTTTCGATAGAAACTCTCCTAAAGAGTTTAGCATCTTCAGTGCGTTCCATTGGCGAGGATTATGGCTTGCTGTGATAATAATACCTCCATCGGCTTTTTCTGCCACTACGGCAATCTCTGTAGTAGGCGTTGTAGCCATACCTATATTAACCACATTGCAACCGCACCCCAACAAGGCTCCGCAAACCAAATTTTCTACCATTTCGCCCGACATACGCGCATCGCGTCCTACCACAACCTTCAAACCATCTCGTCTGCCTACCTTTTCTTTGAGCCACTCAGAGTAGGCTACGACAAACTTTACTACATCAAACGGCGTAAGGTTATCGCCCTGATTGCCACCAATAGTGCCTCTTATACCTGAAATTGATTTTATAAGTGTCATACTTTATGTTTTTTATTTTGAGTAAAATATGTTGATTAGATTTCTCCTTTTTGGATTTTTTCGTGCATAGACTTAGCAGCCCTTTTTCCATCGCCCATAGCGAGTATTACAGTAGCTCCGCCACGCACTATATCTCCTCCAGCAAATATAGTAGGAATAGAGGATTGCATAGAGGAGTCTTCTACTACAATGGTATGTTTCTTTGTCATCTCTAAGCCAGCTACCGAACTTGGTATCAGAGGATTAGGAGATACACCTACGGCAACAACCACAGTATCTACCTCTACAGTCTCTATAGCACCTTCGATAGGCTCTGGCGAGCGTCTGCCCGAAGCATCTGGTTCGCCCAAACGCATCTTCTGCAACTTCATTTTCGACACTCTACCCTTTTCATCGGAAATATACTCAATAGGATTATGTAGAGTAAGAAACTCTACACCCTCCTCCTTAGCGTGATGTATCTCTTCGAGTCGAGCAGGCATTTCGCTCTCCGAACGGCGATATACTATCATTGCTCGCTCTGCTCCTATGCGTAGAGCCGTACGGACAGAATCCATTGCTGTATTACCACCTCCAATGACAGCCACTCGCTTACCACTCAATACAGGCGTATCACTCTTAGAATCTCTCCCTGCTCCCATTAGGTTGATACGAGTAAGATATTCATTTGATGACATTACTCCATTTAGATTTTCGCCTTTAATGTGCATAAAGTTTGGCAGACCTGCACCAGAGGCAACAAACACCGCACGAAAACCTCTATTTTTCAATTCAGCTATGGTAATAGTCTTACCGACAACGGTATTTGGCACAAACTCTACACCCATTTTTTGTAGATTCTCTATCTCTACATCTATAATATCATTTGGCAAACGAAACTCTGGTATACCGTACTTCAATACGCCACCTATCTCGTGTAAAGCCTCGAATACACTGACCGAATATCCATATTTTGCCATATCTCCAGCGAATGACAATCCAGCAGGACCTGAACCTACTACAGCAATCTTTATACCATTTTTGTCTTTTATCTCTGGTATATACATATTGCCAGACTGACGCTCATAGTCGGCTACAAAACGCTCCAAATAGCCTATTGCCACAGGTCTGCTTTTCATTTTATGATGTAAGCAAAGGCTCTCGCACTGCTTTTCCTGAGGACAAACTCTACCACACACTGCAGGCAAAGCCGATGTTTGTTTAATAACCTTAGCTGCTCCAGACATATCGCCCACCTCCACACATTTAATAAACGAAGGAATATCAATACCTACAGGACACCCCTCGCTACAACCCGGATTAGGACAATCAAGACACCTTTTAGCCTCTCTACGCGCTTGCTCCAACGAAAGCCCTTGCTGTACCTCTTCGTAACTACGACTACGAAATCCAGCCTCAAGTTCCGGCATCGAGACACGCTCTATAGAGACACGCTCTTTCCCCGATATTGTTTTTTTCAAATCTTTTCTCCACTGTGCCTGATTATCAAACAAGATATTTTCCATACAATCAATACATTACTCTATATTTTCTATCTAAAAAATCAAAGAGACAAAATTACTATTTTTTTACGAAATGCCTATAAAATAAAAAAGGAGAAAATACCTATCATACAAGGCTTTTCTCCATATAGAATTGACGGGTTTTCTAAAAAAAACAGGCTACTCTACTGTTACAGACTTCGCTAAATTGCGAGGTTGGTCTACATTTTTACCTTTACATACAGCTATATGGTAGGCAAGCAATTGTAGCGGAATAGAGTTTATAAGTGGTTCGAGTGGCTCTATAGTAGAAGGCACTTCGATACAGAAATCTGCCATCTCCTTTATCTTCGTATCATCTTCGTTGACAATAGCTATTATTCTTCCCTTACGGGCTTTTACCTCCTGCATATTGCTTATCACCTTCTCGTAAAGGGAGTTTTGGGTAGCAATAAAAACTACAGGCATCTCTTCGTCTATCAAAGCGATAGGACCGTGTTTCATCTCTGCTGCAGGATAACCTTCAGCATGGATATAAGAAATCTCTTTCAACTTCAAAGCACCCTCTAAGGCTACAGGAAAACAATATCCGCGTCCTAGATATATAAAGTTTTTAGAGTATGTAAATATTTTTGCCAAATCAGATATACAATCATTATGTTGCAACACCTCTTTTATCTTGTCCGGTATAAGGGCAAGCTCCCTTATTACAGAATGATACAAATCATCTTCAATCTGATTTTTAGCCTTAGCCAAAGCTAAAGCAAACATAGTAAGCACAGTTACTTGTCCTGTAAAAGCCTTAGTAGAAGCCACACCTATCTCTGGTCCTACATGTATATACGAACCCGTATGTGTAGCACGCGGAATAGAAGATCCTACAGCATTGCAGATACCATATACAAAGGCACCTTTCTGGCGAGCAAGTTCTACGGCTGCCAGAGTATCGGCAGTCTCACCAGACTGAGAAATGGCTATTACCACATCTTTATCTGTAATAACAGAATGACGATAACGAAACTCCGAGGCATACTCCACCTCTACAGGCATATTACAGAAAGCTTCAATGATATATTTGCCTATCAGACCACTATGCCAAGAAGTACCACAAGCTAAAATTATAATACGATTTGCCGATGTAAGTTTCTCTTTATTATCTACGATTGCCGAAAGAATTACCTCGTTGAGGTCTAAATTGATACGCCCACGCATACAATTTACAAGACACTCTGGTTGCTCAAAAATCTCTTTAAGCATAAAGTGCTCATAACCACCCTTTTCAAGTTGTCCTACATCAAGCAATACCTCTTTTATTTCTGGCGTAACCTCTACATTATTGAGTTTTTTTACCTTAACGCCGTCTTTCAGACTAATAGAGGCAATTTCATCATTATCCATAAATATCATCTGCTTGGTATATTCCACTATAGGACTAGCATCTGAGGCTACGAAAAACTCTCCATCACCTACACCTACTACAAGCGGACTTGCTTTGCGAGCTACAATCAGACGCTCTGGATTATCGTGGTCAAGTACAGCAATAGCGTAAGCACCTATTACCTTATTTAGAGCTACCTGCACAGATGTCATCAAATCGCTTTTATCTCGTTGATGTATATAGTCTATAAGCTGCACCAACACTTCAGTATCAGTATCCGAAACAAACGAAATGCCTTTAGCCTGAAGCTGTCTTTTTATGTCGGCGTAGTTTTCAATAATACCATTATGAATAAGTGCTATACTCTTTGTCTGCGAATAGTGAGGGTGAGCATTTACCTGATTAGGCTCTCCGTGAGTAGCCCAACGAGTATGTGCTATACCGATACTTCCTGTAATATCCTTTTCGGAGGTAAAATGCTCAAGGTCGGAAACCTTACCCTTAGTTTTATAGACATTAAGCGTACCTTGCTCGTTGATAAGAGCCATACCAGCAGAGTCGTATCCACGATACTCAAGCCTCTGCAGTCCTTTTATAAGTATTTGATAAGCCTGACGCTTACCTATATATCCTACTATTCCACACATATTGTCTTATTAATACTGTTTTGTTTATTGAATTTATTAAATTATGTTGTTTCTATATTTTACGAAAACTGCAAAGTTAATTATTTTTCTTATCATTTTTAATTTCTATCTCTATACCTATACGCTCAATACCTTGTAGAATGTCTGTACGCATAAGGTGCTGTATGCGAAATATGTGGCTACCAGCCTCATCAAATCTATAATAGCTACGCCAAATAAGGTTGTTATCGTATGTATTGCGAAGTCCGCGACCTCGCCACTTACCTTCCTCATCGAGTAGAAATAAATTAAGAGTATCTTGTCGTATCTTGCCGTTATGCTCGTGAGTTACAGATAGCCAAAGATTTTGATATGCAAAATCCTCATTATTTCTCACCAAAATAGACATCTCATAGACCTGCTGAGTATCCTCAATATCTACATTAAAAGCATACTCTTCGCCTTTCTCCCAAAGCGAATTGTCTATCTGTGAGTAATTGCTAAACACTATATTGCCCGCACATGAACAAAAAGATATAAATATCAAAATAACTACAACTTTCAAATACGATTTCATAAAAAAGGGTATCTACTTTTTATAATACTTCAACGCCTCGGGCAGATATTTTTTTATCTGCGAAATGCGTCTTTCATCAGACGGATGAGTACTCAAAATCTCTGGCGGAACAGAATTCTTACCCGCAGCCATACGCTGCCAAAAACCAGGAGCAAGATTTGGATTATATCCAGCCATTGCCATAATAATAAGCCCTATACGGTCAGCCTCAAGCTCATGTTTGCGAGAAAATGGCAAAATCACACCAGTGGTAGCACCAAGCCCAAAGACATTTTGAGCCAACTGGCGAGTCTCTGCCGGCTTATTGGCTAAAGCAAGCCCAATATCAAGCCCTAAAGCCCCAATAAAAACAGGTATCTGTTGCGACATCCGTTCCGCTGCGTGCTTAGCCAACGCGTGTGCTATTTCGTGTCCAAGCACTACCGCTAAGCCACTTTCATCTTTAGTATATGGCAAAATACCACTATACACTACAATCTTACCACCTGGCATACAGAAAGCATTAGCCACATTATTGCTCACCAAATTGAATTCCCAAGAAAAATTAGCCAATTCCTTTGACATACCATTGGCTCGATAATATGTCGAAACAGCCTGCGAAAGCCTTTTACCCACTTTCTCTACTAACGCTTTATTTTTAGTGTCAGAAGATATTTTGGCAGTCGACATAAATGCTTGATATTCCTGCAGGCTTAGCGACAACACAGATGACTCTTTTACTAACGCCAATTGTTTTCTACCAGTAAAAGGCACTGCCCTACAAGTAATAAGCAGTACAGCCAAACAAATCAAAAGCCCAATACGCATCACAAGATTTTTTCCTTGCCTCATAACTTTTTACACTTAAAGTGAATTGCAAAGGTAATCTAAAATTCGTATTTCACAATTTAGTTTTCTTACAAAAAAAGTAACTTTGCTGTCTAAAAAAACATCTTTACACACAAAAGATTTAATATGCCTAAACAAAAAGTTTTTGAAACCATAAAAGATAGCCATAATAGAGGCAAAAAACTATTAGCGGTATTGATAGACCCCGAAAAGTGCTACGGAGACGCACTCCAAAAGTTTTTGGAGTGCGTCTCAGAGGCTCAGCCAGACCTAATCTTCGTAGGAGGCTCTCAGATGAGAAGCTCTGTAGATGATTGCGTATTGCGGATAAAGCAAAAAGTAGATATTCCCACCGTACTTTTCCTCGGAGACTGCTCTCAATTCTCATCAAATGCAGACTCTATCCTAATACTATCTCTTATATCGGGCAGGAATCCAGAGTTTTTGATAGGACAACATATAAAAAGCGCCTCAACCATCAAAAAGTCTGGCATAGAAACTATTCCTACGGGATATGTTTTAGTAAAATCAGGCAGACAGACAAATGTAGAAAAGTACTCTCAGACCAAGGCTCTATCCAATCATTCAGAAATAATAGACACAGTATTAGCCGGAGAAATGCTCGGCATGAAGATGATATACCTTGAGGCTGGAAGCGGAGCAGAAAAGAGTATAGAATACGACATTATAAAAACAGTAAGGTCTCAGTGTGAAGTACCTTTGATAGTAGGCGGTGGGATTCGTAGCATAGAGGCTATGATATCAGCCTACAAGGCAGGAGCAGATATTGTAGTGATAGGCAACTATTTCGAGGAAAATCCCCAAGCAATAGTTGAGTTTGTAAAAAAGAAAAACACCTTTTAGGCTTTTTTACCATAAAAGATGTCATTGCTGTTTCTAAAAACAATATATCATATTTTCCAAGCTCTAAATCTCTGCATAGCCTCTGCAGTAAGCTCGTATGTATTGAACATAGATAGACGAAAGTACCCTTCGCCACACTCTCCGAACCCTACACCCGGAGTTCCTACTACATATATTTCATTAAGCATTCTATCGAAAAACTCCCAAGAAGTCAGACCAGAAGGACATTGAAACCAAATATATGGCGAATTTACTCCTCCTGTATAGAATATGCTTTTCTCATCTAAGGCTTGCATTATAAGCTGACCATTGCGTTTGTATTCAGATATATTTTTATCTGCATCTTTCATACCCTGCTCCGATAGAGCGGCTACTATACCTCGTTGTTGAGGATACGGAGCGCCATTATATTTAGTAGTCTGGCGTTGCTGCCACATTTTGTTGAGCGACAACCCAGACTCGTCTTTTAGAGATAAAGGTACTATGCTATATCCGCTACGGACACAAGTAAAACCTGCCGTCTTCGACAAACTGCCAAACTCCATAGCACAAGTTTTAGCCCCCTCTATTTCAAAAATAGAGTGTGGCTTATCACTATCTTCAATAAAACGCTCGTATGCATTATCGTATAGTATTACCGCTCCACATGAGTTTGCATAATCTACCCACGCCTTGAGTTGGTCGTATGTAAAGGTAGCACCAGTAGGATTATTTGGCGAACAGAGATAAATCATATCAGCCTTAATATCCTTAGGAGGAATAGGCACAAACTTATTTTCGGCTGTGCATGGCAAATAGACGATTTTTTGTCCGTCCATAAGCGAAGTAGCCTTGTAGAGCGGATATACGGGGTCTGGCACCAGTACAGTATTCTCTCCCTTAGCAAATAGATCTGTAATATTGGCAATATCGGAACCTATACCGTCACCGATAGTTATCTCCTCCATCTCTATATCTACGCCATATCCTTTATAATACTCCTTCACGGCATTTTTAGCGAATCCATAACCCAGCTCAGGTCCGTATCCACGAAACGACTCTTTGTGTTTCAACTCTTGAAAAGCCGCTATCATCGCATCGGCCACAAAAGGAGAAAGTGGAAGCGTAACATCGCCAATACCGAGTTTTATCACAGGTTTATCGGGATTTTCGTCAATAAATTTTTTAGTCCTCAAGGCAATCTCAGTAAAGAGATAATTCTCCTCAAGTTTCAAGTAATTTTTATTTATCTTCATTTATAAGGAATTATTTTTCAGCAAAGTTACTAAAAAAATGGTTCAAGGCAATAAAACCTCGAACCAATCTATATAACTGAATACAGATCAAACTACTAAAAAGTATATCGTACATTCAAAGCAAAAGCCCACAATCCCGGAGTATGATAGGTAACCTTCATTTTTTTAGAATATGACGAAGTCTCTCCATTTAACACAGATGTAGGGTCTTGCATTACATCTGGATTGTTGCCATTTGGATAGAATTTTTTACCAAACTCTACGCCAACCATAGGACGATAATCGATACCAATAGCCAATGGAATACCATCAAACTGATACTCTACACCAAACTGTCCTGTCACTCCCGCCATCCAATAGCGACGATTGACAGACCTATTCCACATACGAGATTCGTAATTAGGATCTTGTTTGTCCCAAAATTTAGGATACCAATCATTGTCGCCCCAGCTGAAGCCAAAGCCTGCTCCAAAACCGTAATATATACCGAAGGCTGGATTGTTATTCGAAGGACTATACCAGTTGTATGTAACGGTACCGAGCAATCCTTGGAAATAGTAAGAGCCAAGGTCTACTTGTATGAAGCGTTCGCCATCGCTGAGATATTGCTGAAATGATATTTCTTGATTACCTCCAAGGCGTAAGCCGATAGATTTAGGTTGTGCAGTAGCCAACGCTACGCAAACTATGCTTAACAAAGCCACAAAACTCAATTTCTTCATTGTTTTTTCTTTCTAATTTTTATTAAATTACATTTTGCAAAGTTATAAAATAATTGTTTATCTAAACAAACTAAAATGCACATTCCCATAATGGCGACTATCGAAAAGACGAGGATTGCAGGAGAAGTCGTTTTGTCGTCCGTGTTCGAGCAGGAAGATGCCTTCTTCTTTCAAGACTCCTGCTTCCAACACCAATGTAGGCAAGTCGGATATATTCGGCATCTGGTAAGGAGGGTCAGCAAAAACCACATCATAGCTTGCCGAAGCTTTTTGAAGAAACCTGAATACATCTGAACGATATATGGTAAGATTGTCTATCTTTAATTTTTGTGCTGTTTTTTGAATAAAATTTATATGGGTCTGACTCATCTCTATGGCTGTTACCGACTCTGCTCCTCTCGAAAGAAACTCATAGCTTATACTACCCGTTCCTGCAAATAGGTCAAGCACCCTCAGTCCTTCGAAATCAATCAGATTTCCCAACACATTAAATATATTCTCTTTGGCAAAATCTGTAGTAGGACGAGCAGTAATATCCTTAGGAGGCTCGAACCTTATGCCACGAAACTTTCCACTTACAATACGCATATTTACTTTTATTTTTCTCAAAAATTCTTTGTAATCGCCTTTATCTTCGCTATCAAAACGGTATCTTGCGGATTGATAAGTACACTATCCATCTTAGGTATTTTAATTTTTGTACCTATTACCAATCCGTCTGCCGATGGCAATACATCTCTATTCGCCTCGTAGATATAAATCCAAAACGCCTTGCTACCATAGTATTTCAGCGAAAACTGCACAAGCGTAGAGCCTTGCCTTACGATAGCAGTATCAACAAACTCCGAATAATAGCGATGCTCGAAAACAACAGGCTCTGGGGCAATCTCCAAAGGCTCTTTCTCTACATTTACAGTATCTATCTCCACACTATCTATAAGTAATACAGGTTGTCTATCATCTACCACGACATCTCTACTTATAGACTTACCAAAGCCCGTACCTAATACAAATGCCACAACTCCCACTAATATCAACAATGCCAAAATAGCCACTATTTTCCATCCGTTCCGTGGCTTTTCTTCTTTGCTTGGTTGCGAATTTATATCTCGTACATCTGTAGCCAAATCTCCATTTTCATCTTTTTCTATCACTTCAGATTTTTCGGTATTTCGTTCCTCTTCCTCTATATTTAAGCTAACATTGCTTTCTTTTACAATAGGTTTGCTTAGCGGCACATTATCCTCTATAACAGAGGACGAAACACTATCTCCTGAATCCCCATTTTCAGCCTCAACAACTTCTTCTTTTGTATTTGAATTTCCTTGTATATCGGCTATAATACTTTTCAACTCCTTTGCTTGGCGTGATAAAATATCCATTTGAGCCATATAAACCATATCCTCCGAAAGAGAAACTGGTTTGAGGTGAGCCAACTCTCTATTCGCCTCTACCAGCATAGTATGACCTGGACTAAAATCTATTTTACCTGATTCTTTAGAAAATACGCCAAACTCTACTATCTCAAAATCTTCACTACTCTCAATTTCAAGCGATACTACACGAGACAACGCGTCAACAAAATTCAAAACATCATCTTCACTTTCTCCACTACTCGCCGATAATCTTCTAAGAAAATCCCGAGAATAGCCCAAACTCTCTCCGCTACATACAAAAGAGACTATTGCGTGTGGAGGAAACAAAGTTTTTTTCTGAGTTATAGAGTCTATCTCTATTTTTTGTTCGACTACATCTAAACAAAATTCTCCTAAATCTAAAAACTTCACACATTGGTACTCTACCAAACAATCGTATATATTAACGACAAAAGCCTGCCACAACCGCTCTATTTGCGACTTTTCAAAACCTATTTTCTGACTGATAGAAACTACACACTTATCGCTAATCATTTGATTAAAAGAAGATTAATTTTTTTTAAGAGTTTTCTTACAGCAAAATTACTCATTTTTTATTTGTGTTTCGAAAAAAAGTATTACTTTTGCAGACATAAAAAGAAAATTTATTGAATGCCTATAAAATAGGGTTTGATAGAATGGTAAATTGTAATTGTAAAAAATTGTTTTCATAGTTTTTGTTTGGGAGTAACCTATTAATTTAGGTTGCTCTTTGTGTTTTTTATAAGAACCTTATTTTCAAATAATTATACAGTATGATTGAAAGATATTCTCGCCCTGAAATGAGGGCTATTTGGACAGAAGAAAACAAATTTCAGGCTTATCTAAAGGTAGAACTCTATTCAGCAGAGGCTTGGAAAGAACTCGGAGTAGTACCAGAGGAAGATATAAAAAAACTTTGGGATAACGCAAAGTTCTCTATTCCAAGAATCTACGAAATAGAACAACAAACAAGACACGACATAGTAGCCTTTACGCGTGCCGTATCAGAAAGCTTGGGCGAGGAAAAAAAATGGGTACATTACGGACTGACATCTACAGATGTAGTAGATACAGCCAATGGATATATAATAAAGCAAGCCAATGACATCTTGCATAACGACCTCGAGGAGTTCGTAGAGGTACTTCGCAGAAAAGCATTGCAATATAAAAACACACCGTGTATCGGACGAACTCACGGCATACACGCCGACATTACAAGTTTCGGATTAAAATGGGGACTCTGGTATGCGGCAATGAAACGCAATATAGAGAGATTCGAATCTGTTAGAAAAGATATAGAGTGTGGTAAAATGAGTGGTGCTGTAGGCAATTTTGCAAACATTCCGCCATTTGTAGAGGAGTATGTTTGTCAGAAACTTGGTATCTCTCACGCTGAAATATCTACACAAGTAATACAACGCGACCGTCACGCTTACTATATGGCAACATTGGCTGTAATAGCCTCTACTTTGGAACAGATTTCTTTGGAACTTCGTAATCTGCAACGAACTGAAGTACACGAAGTAGAAGAAAGTTTCGGCAAGGGACAAAAAGGCTCTTCGGCTATGCCTCACAAACGCAATCCAATCTCTGCAGAGAATATGTGTGGATGTGCCAGAGTAATGCGTGGATATATGGCTACTTTCTACGAAAATGTGGCTCTATGGCACGAACGCGATATATCTCACTCTTCCACAGAAAGAATCATACTACCAGACGCTACAATGCTACTTGACTATATGCTCAATCGCCTAAAAGGCATATTAGATAATCTCGTAGTATTCGAGCAAAACATGATAGACAACATCTATAAAACTAAAAAAATAATTTTTGCTCAAAGGGTAATGAATGCTCTTATCGCTAAAGGGCTATCACGCGAGGAGGCTTACGATACCGTGCAACCAATAGCGATGAAAGCCTATGCCGAAGGACTTGACTATCAAGATCTGTTAAAACAAAACGAAAAGGTTATAAACCTACTTTCCCACGATGAACTCGACCAATGTTTTACACTTGATTATTACCTAAAGAATGTAGATTACATACTAAAACGCAGCGGAATAGAATAGTTTTGAAAAAAAAATTAAACATAAAGGAGATTGACAATATGAAGACTGGACTGACTTTTGATGATGTATTGCTCGTACCGCAATACTCCGAGGTATTGCCAAGTAGCGTAAATATCTCTACAAATCTGACTAAAAACATCAGACTAAATGTACCTATCGTAAGTGCTGCAATGGATACCGTAACGGAATCTGCTATGGCTATTGCTATGGCACGCGAAGGAGGATTAGGTTTCATCCATAAAAATATGAGTATCGAGGCTCAAGCCTCTGAGGTAGATAAGGTAAAACGCTACGAAAATGGTATGATTTCAGACCCTATCACCGTGAGAAAATACAATACATTGGAGGAGGTAGAACAGATTTGCCTCAAATACCACATAAGTGGTCTGCCTGTAGTGGATGACGACTATAAATTGGTAGGAATGATTACTCGTAGAGATACAAAATACCTGCCAGCAGACTCTACAAAAGTAGAGGAGATAATGACTAAAGAAAATCTAATCACTGCAAAATCAGGAACTTCGCTCGAAGAAGCAAAAAGCATTCTTTGGAAAAATCGCATAGAAAAACTCCCTATCGTAGACGATAACAATAAACTCGTAGGCCTTATTACAAGTAAAGATATTGATAATGTTGGCAACCATCCAAACGCTTGTAAAGACGCTCAAGGCAGACTTCGTTGTGGGGCTGCAGTAGGTGTAGGAGCCGATACATTAGACAGAGTAAAAGCATTAGTATCCGCTGGAGTAGATATAATTACGGTTGATTCTGCTCACGGACACAGTCGCAATATAATAGAAACAGTAAGAAGTATACGCAAGGAATTTCCTTCGCTTGACATTGTGGCAGGAAATATCGTTACGGCTCAAGCTGCCCAAGAGTTGGTAGAGGCTGGAGCAAATGCTGTAAAAGTAGGTATTGGTCCAGGTAGTATATGCACTACTCGCGTGGTAGCAGGCGTAGGAGTTCCTCAAATCACCGCTATACAAGATGTTGCTGAGTATTGCAAAGATAGAGATGTATGTCTTATCGCAGACGGAGGTATAAAGTATAGTGGCGATATAGTAAAAGCCATTGCAGCTGGAGCTGATGTAGTAATGCTTGGTTCGCTTTTAGCTGGCTGTTCAGAGAGTCCTGGAGAGGAGGTTTTGTTTCAAGGCAGAAAGTTCAAAGTATATGTAGGAATGGGTAGCTTGGCTGCGATGAAACGCGGAAGCGCCGATAGATATTTCCAAAGCAAAGAGACACAAGCAAAAAAACTTGTACCAGAAGGCATAGAGGGACGCGTAGCATACAAAGGTAGCGTAAGCGACTCTATCTATCAACTCTGCGGAGGCTTAGCTTCTGGTATGGGATATTGCGGTACGCCTACCTTGCAGTCGCTGAAAGAAAATGGAGTATTTGTACAGATTACCTCAGCGGGACTAAAAGAGAGCCACCCGCACGATGTAGATATTACGGTAGAAGCACCAAATTATACTATCTAAACATTTTGAAACAGCCTATTATTATGGGCTGTTTTTTTTGATAAAAATAAACTTAAAAATGAATTTACGATGAACAAACAACTAACAATTGCTCTTGTAGCACACGATGCTCGTAAAGCCGATATGGTAGAGTGGGCGGTATTTAATTCCGCAATGCTTTCGCAACATAAATTGATATGCACAGGCACTACGGGACGACTTATAAAAGAGGCTTTTGAGAAAGAGAATATAAAAAATATTGATATTACTTGCAAAAACTCTGGTCCTATGGGTGGCGATGCTGAAATAGCCGCTATGGTAGTAAATAAGCAGATAAATTTTTGCGTATTCCTCATAGACGACCTTAGTGCTAATCCACACGAAGCAGACATTCAGATGTTGCTGCGACAGTGTAGGATACACAACATTCCTATTGCTTGTAATAGATATAGTGCCGATCTTATGATAACCAGCCATCTATGGGACGATGCGGATTATACGCCAATTGCTCCTAAATATATCCCTTTTAAGCGGGATTAGTTTTTGTCACCTATCATACTTTTCTCAACAAACAAAAAGCAAATTTCTAAATGATTTGCTTTTTTAGTTACTTATACTACAATAAAAAACAGACCCAATACAAATTTGTATTGGGTCTGAATGTATATACGTTCGAAATAATATCTTCGATATATTAACGCTTTGAGAATTGGAAGCGTTTGCGTGCTTTTGGACGACCAGGTTTCTTACGCTCAACAACTCTTGCATCGCGTGTAAGGAATCCTTCTGCTTTCAAAGCAGGCTTATTAGCCTCATCAATCTTTACCAAAGCACGAGCGATAGCCAAACGGAGTGCCTCTGCTTGTCCTTTATATCCACCGCCGTATATATTTACCTGAACATCAAATTGCTCTCTTGCCTCAAGCTTATTAAGCGGCTGGCAAACAACATATTGAAGAATAGTTGAAGGGAAATAATTTTCAAACTCACGCTTGTTAATAGTAATTTTACCAGAACCTGCCTTTACGATAACACGAGCAACGGCAGCTTTTCTTCTTCCTATAGCATTTACTGTTTGCATACTTTCAACTATTTAATTTTTTGTAAATCAATCATTTTTGGCTCTTGTGCAGCATGTGGATGCTCGCTACCTGCATAAACATAAAGGTTTCCTAAAAGACGAGCCGCCAAGATATTCTTTGGCAACATACCTTTTACTACCTTCTTGATAAGCTTCTCTGGCGATTTTGCCATCATCTCCTGAGGAGTGCTTTCGCGTTGTCCGCCAGGATAAAGTGTATAGCGGAGATAAACACGGTCTGTCCATTTTTTACCTGTCAGACGAACTTTATCTGCATTTATGATAATCACATTATCACCACAATCAACATGCGGTGTAAAACTTGGTTTGTACTTACCACGAAGTAATTTTGCTACTTTTGAAGCCATACGACCCAAAACCAAGTCTTTAGCATCAACCAAAACCCACTCCTTTTGAGCAGTTGCCTTGTTGATAGATACTGTCTTGTAACTCAGTGTGTTCACTTTCTTAATTTTATTTTTAATTATACACTTGTAAGACAACCAAATCTACCAGCGGGCCAAGTCTATTTTGCGGGCTAATTCGCTCAAAACTATGTTAAAAACCGATAAATCAGTCATCTAAATTCAGATGGATAATAATTTTGGGTTGCAAAGGTAACACTTTTTCTGCAAACTACAAAAAGTTTTTCACCCTAAGTTTACCACAAAACGCATATCGGAAGGGCGAATATAAATCTTCTCAATATCGAGCAGGCGGCGAATTGAGGACAAAACCATCTCTTCGCTAAATTTTAAGACAGACAATATCTCCGATGTAGAACTCGGACTATTGTAAATAATCTGAAAAACACTCTCATCTACAGTACTTTCTGCTACTATAGAACTGCGTGTTGCTTGCTTATGCTTTATACAGACAGAGCAGCAACCACACGGCTTATCAGTAGTTTCCCCGAAATACCTCAACAATTTCATATTCAAGCAAATATCCAAATCTTCTGCATATTCAAGCACAGAGCCTACACGCTCTACAAATCGTTCACGACGAACTTCGTAGGCATAGCGAGGAATTACCAAATCGTGGTTTTCTACGCGGCGTTGAGAGTAAGAGAGAAATGGAGTTTTTTTGAAAGGGATATAACGAATAATACCGAGTTTATGAAGTTTTTGTAGAGAATCATAAACATATTGTCTATCCTCCATAAGCCTTTTGGCAATAAGCGATTCGTCAATATGCGTAGGCTCAGTAAAAATACCAGTATAGGAACGAAGCAATACATCTATCAAGGCATAAAGTTGCTGATTTTCAGACTTAAAACCATATAATTCCTCTCGGCTTACAGTAAATCGGACAACAGATGGATTGTCTAATTCATCGCTCAACTCTATGTAACCTGATAATTCGAGTATTTTCAGAGCAGCCAAAGTTTGTCGCTGAGGCAGACGACAAACAGAACAAAACTCAGAAAGGGAAAAAGCGTATGTAGCCCCAAAGCCTGTACCTACAGCCAAAGAAAAATAGTTAGCTAAATGTTGATAGACACGGCTTATATAATCACGGTCTGGAAAATTGTCTGAAATACGGCGTTTTATCTTCGCTCCATCTATTTTATGATACAGCAATACAGCATAAGCACGCTGTTCGTCACGACCTGCTCTGCCAGCCTCTTGGAAATACTCCTCAAGCGAATCTGGCAATTCAAAATGTATTACGCTACGCACATCTGGCTTGTCTATGCCCATTCCAAAAGCATTTGTAGATACTATAACTCGGATTTTGCCCTGCTTCCACATCTCTTGCCTTCTATCCTTCTCTTCATCAGATAATCCAGCATGATAGAAGTCTGCGGAGATAGCATTTTTATTGAGAAACTCAGCTATCTCAGCAGTCTGTCTCCTTGAACGAGTATAGACGATAGAAGTGCCCTTTACCCCACGAAGCACACGAAGTATCTCCTCAAATTTATTTTCAGTATGACGAACTACATAGACAAGGTTTTCTCGCAAAAAACTTTTACGAAAGACCTGTTTTTTACGAAACATAAGTTTCTCCTGAATATCATCTACTACAAGCGGAGTAGCGGTTGCCGTAAGAGCCAAAATAGGAGTTTGAGGTGGCAATACTTTTATAATCTCGGCTATATGAAGATACGAAGGACGAAAATCATAGCCCCATTGTGATATACAATGAGCCTCATCTACAGCGAGCATAGAAACTTTTATCTGCTGTATTTTTTTTATAAAAATATCAGTATGAAGGCGCTCAGGCGAAACATACAAGAACTTAAAATCGCCATATATACAATTATCGAGCGTATCTACAATCTGTTGCCTACTTAAACCAGAATGTAACGATAGAGCCTTAATACCACGCCTCGAAAGATTATCTACTTGGTCTTTCATAAGGGCAATGAGCGGAGATACTACCAGACATAGCCCATCCATTGCCATAGCAGGGATTTGGAATGTAAGAGATTTACCACCACCCGTAGGCATAAGCCCCAAAGCAGATTCGCCTCGCCCTACAGCCTCTATAATATCAAGCTGTAAAGGACGAAACGCTTGATAGCCCCAGTATTGTTTTAATACCTCGTAATACTTGCTTTTATCTACCATAAACTAAGAGAAAGGCAAAGGTAGCGATATTTCTGCAAACAGAAAATCTATGTAGGACTATTCGTCGAGCATTAAAGATATAGAAGCCCCATCTGGTATATCAATGGATTCAGAGCAAAGTGGCTTTACCATAGCATAAGGTATTTTGCGTTCATTGCTTTTTATCGTAACTTTCTCTGAATCGCAAAACAAAGAAATCCGCCTTAAAAGCGACTGCCTTACAGACAAATCTCTTGCTATTATTTTCAATACCACACCAGAGGAAGAGACAAAAGCCTCGCCTACCACCTTCCCTGCCTCATAAGCTACAAAGATAGGCGAACCCTCCAGCAGGAAAGCATCAAGCAATACCTCGAAGTACTGCTCAGAAAACAAAACACCTGCGGCAATAGATTTCTCAGCAAAGAAGTCAAACAAATCTTTGCTTATCATATTTCTATCAAAAACTACAACATTGATATTTTCATCTGTTAATTTTGAGACAACCTCCACATTGTAATCTTTCCAAAACATTGTCTGATATCCAAACTTTCGATATACATCAAATAGATACTCTTCGGCAGGGATCAGAAACGAACAGTCGTAGCCTTTTTGCATAAGGTCTATATGAGTCTTATCCAATAGATTTCGCATAAAACCCCTACCTCTATACACTTCTGCTGTAGCCACGCCAGACAAATAGGCGGACTTAATCTTGCTACCTGAAGTTTGAATATCGAAAGGAATAGCCTGCAGAGCCGCCACTAAAGTATTTTCTTCCGAGAAAATCGTATAATTCAATGATTGTGGAAAAATTCTATCAAAATAGAAATCGACAAACTCTTTAGTGTCAGAGAAAGTAGAAAGCCACAGATTTTTACACTGATTTTTCAAATCCATTAACAATAAAAATGAGCTGTATATTTATCCAAAATTTCGGCTGGCATATAAGACAATTTCGCTTTGCGAAGCCCCTCTATTCCAAGATCTTCCTCTCTGTTGACATACACATATTGCTCTGGAATACTGCGAGAAAACTCCTGATTGATAGTAGCATACGAGCCTATAAAATCAGGCGAAGCCTTTTCTACTGCTACATCAAATGTAATTTCATTTATAGGCGAACCGTAGGAAAAAGCCACAACCTTATCTTCTACCATAAGCACACCACCATGTAGCCCAAGCCTTTCATAGTTAGCAAAAGCATTTTTTATAGCACAACGCTCATTTTCAAGCGAAGAGGCATCTTTATGCACAGATTGCTGGGCAGCCCAGAGAGTCTCGAATTCTAAACAAATAGGTATCAACTCTGGCGTAATAGGGAGAAATTTATAATTTGGGTAATTGCGTTTGAACTGATTGATATGATTGCGTTTAGGTTGGAGTTTCTTGCCAGAGAGCCTTATCAAGTCTTCACGTAAATATAGATAATCAGAATAATCTCGGTTTGTAGTAAAAGAAAACACATTAGGCATAAGAGCCTCTACCCTGTCTTTCATCTTCAGACTAAGCCCCTGAATGCAAAAGCGTTGGTCGGTAGATTTGTTAAACTCTACGATATTTTCTATAGCCTTCTTCAAATCTCCTTTTCCCAAAGGTAACATAAAAAAAGGCTTGCCATGGAATTGGTATGTTACATATAAAAAATCATCTGTAGTACAGATTTTAGTATTATACAAAAACTTCCACACAAACATATTAGCAAAAGCTAAATCGCAATTTTTATAAGGAAGATTAAGTGTATAGGATTGTACAAGTTTCCTATCGTCTGCCGCAAAATCTCTAAACTCTAACATCAAAATATCGTTTTTTGCTTGGCAAAATTACAAAAAACTATCTTTATGTTTATTCAAACAACAGTACTTATAGACTACATCAATATCTATTTACAAAAAAATTATTTAGGGGTCTTCATATACAAACCTACACCAATAGCAAAAAATATGATATTGGGCAACCAAACCGCAAGTAACGAAGGCATCGACCCATTTATAGCAAAGGTAGAGGATATAGTAGAGAACAGAATATAAATAGCGCTAAGGGCTATCCCTACACCGAGATGAAGCCCTGTGCCACCACGAACTTTTCTGGAGGCCAAAGAGACTCCGATGAGAGTCAATATCAAGGCAGCAAATGGAGAAGCAAAGCGGTTGTGATACTCATTTTCAAACATCTGAGAACCCGGAATACCACGGTCTTTTTGTCTTTTAAGATACTGTCTTAGACGATGATTTGTCATCTGCGAGGCATCTTCTCCTGTAAGGAAAAAGTCCTGCGGATCCATACGAATTACGGAGTCCATCTCTGTTCCCATAGTCATAATCTCTCGCATTCCATCAAAATCTCTTTTCACATAATCCTCCAAATGCCAATGATATAAAGAGTCTTGTACGATATGTCTTGCTGTAAGGCGAGACATAAGTTTTTTACCCTCAAACTTCTCAAGCGAGAAGTTATAACCCTTATTACTACCATCTTCATATCGCTCAAAATATGCTATAACGCCCGGCTCTAACTCCAGTTGAACATTAGTTACCATTTCCGAACGAAACTTTTTATAGTATTTATCCTCAAAATCAAGCCTTGTTTTATTAGACGAGGGAATTATATAACCACCCAATACAAAAGACATTACGCCTATCATAATAGCGGACACAAAGTATGGTACAAGAAGGCGACGAAAACTCATTCCTGTAGATAACATTGCTATGATTTCTGTATTGTATGCAAGTTTAGAGGTAAAAAATATGACAGAAATAAACGCAAAAAGCGGAGTCAGCATATTTACAAAAAACGGGATGAAGTTCAAATAATAGTCGAAGATAATAGCACGAGCAGGAGCCTGATTCTCTGTAAAATCATCGATTTTTTCAGCATAATCAAACACTACGGAAACGGATATTATCAGCACAATACACAAAGCAAATGTGCTTAAGTATTTTTTTATAATATACCTATCGAGAATAGAGAACGGACGGAAACGCCACAGCGACTTTAATGTATCTTTGACAATTCTTTTCAACATAATTGCGAATATACCTAATCTGCAAAGTTACAAATTCTTTTGGCAAACAACATCTTCTCCAAGATTCAATTCTATGATACCGTCTGCAAATTGTATTTCAAGTTTTTCGCCTGCTCTAAAATCAGATAATGTTTTTACTACCTTGCCTCGCTGTCGTACTAAGGTATAGCCTTTTAGAAGTACACTCTCTGGCGATAACAAAAACACTGATTTCTCTGCCAGTAATAATCGCCGAAACTCACTCTGCAAGAAATGCCTCAGCAAGCGTTGTAAATCGGCATATTGATTATCTAACACAGTTTCAGCAGACACAACCCTCTGACGAGCCAAAGAGCGAATCATAAAAGATTTATTGTCTAACGCCTGAGCACTCTCTTTTATTGAATTTTTAGAATAATAAACCAACTCATAAGAGAGTTTTTGCAGTCGTTCTTCTTTATCGGAAACGATATCTTGAGATGCCCGAACAATACGCTCAGACAACTCTCTGATAAAACCAACCTGTTCGTCGAAACACCCTATCAAAAACTCAGCCACAGCAGTAGGAGTCTTCAGACTGCGGTACGATACAGTATCTATAACAGTCTCATCTCGTTGATGACCTATACCACACAAGACAGGAAGCGGGAATTGTGTGATATTCATCGCTATTTCATAGGAGTTGAAGCAATCAAGGTCTGCACTCGAACCTCCACCTCGGATTATCACAACTACATCAAACTCATCACTTCTACAAAAAACTCTATCTAATGCAGATATTACAGATGTCTCTACCTCCTTACCCTGCATTTTCGCATCAAACAACTCTATCGAAAAACCATAACCACAAGGATTATTCTGCAGTTGATGAATAAAATCCTCTGCTCCTGCAGCACTCCTAGATGATATTACAGCTATCCTGCGAGGAAGTGTAGGAAATAGCAACTCTCTATTCATCATCAAAACACCCTCCTCCGAGAGTCGTTGGATTATCCTATTCTTCTCAGACACTATTCGTCCAAGAGTATATTCGGGATTTATATCGGTGATATTGAGGCTCATACCATATACTTCGTGGAACTCTACCTTAGCGAATACCATTATTTGCATACCTTCCGTTATCCTGCTTTGCATTACGCTATGAAAATATGGTAGAAGCATAGCATATTGCGAGGCCCAAATAATAGCCTTTTGCCGAGCTACTATACCTTGAAGTTCGTCTTTCTCTACAAGTTCTAAATAGCAATGTCCATTGGAAGCCACACGACACTCCGAGACTTCGGCTACAAGCCAAAAACCCTCTAAAAAGACATCTCGCAACAAATCCTTAATAGCAAGATTTACTTCCGATAGTTTGAAAGTTTTATCCATATCCAACGGCAAAGGTAGCAATTTTTCTGGTTTTGTATTTGTCTATTTTTTGTAATTTTGCAGGATAAAGTTTTTTGAAAAATGTTTGATTTCGAAGAGGGTAAAAAGATAATCAGCGAAGAGTTAATAGCATTTAATAGATTGTTTTCTGACACATTTACATCAGACGACCAGTTGCTACACTCCGCCTTGCAATACCTTATGCCGCAACGGGGAAAACAGTTGCGACCTATTTTAGTAATACTCGGAGCCAAAGTATGCGGACAAGTTGGGGGAGATACTTATCGCGTAGCAGCAGCCTACGAACTACTTCATTCGGCTTCGCTGATACACGACGATGTAATAGACAACTCAGACCAAAGACGCAACAAACCCTCTCTAAATAAGGTATTCGACAACAAAACGGCTGTCCTCGTGGGAGATTTTTTGATGACAAAATCTTTTAACGATATATATCTTACAAACAATATGAATCAAATAGGATTGCTTCAAAAACTCAGTTTCGATATAATACGCGGCGAACTGCTACAGCAGCAATACTCACACTCTGTACCTACAGAGGAGGAATACTATTCGGTAATCCGCAATAAGACTGCTGCTCTGTTTGCTACTTGCCTGCGCTCTGGGGCTTTATCGGCTGGAGCCACAGAGAAGCAAATGAAACAGATGTATTCCATAGGAGAAAATCTTGGAATGTGCTTCCAGATAAAAGACGATATTTTCGATTATTCGCCAAACGCTAAACTCGGCAAACCTATATTCAACGACATTACAGAAGGAAAAACCACACTACCCCTACTACACGCTTTCGGGAAAGCTATCGACAAAGAAAAAATCCAAATACGCGAAATACTGACTAAAAAAACAGAAGTCTCATCTGAAGACAAGTCTTTTGTATTCGGAGTAATACAAAAATACGGAGGCATCGAATACTCCGAGCAACAAATGAAACTTTTTAGCCAGAAAGCTTTAGAGAGTTTAGATTTCTTCCCTGAGACAAAATACAAATCTCTACTAAGAGATATTATAGATTTCACGGCTGAACGAGACTGTTAGAAAAAACAATAGAGCATTATGCATACCTATGCGATAGTTGTAGCAGGAGGCAAAGGGAAACGATTTGGAGGGGAAAAGCCCAAACAATTTATAGAATTGCAAGGCAAACCAATACTTATGCATACTATAGAGAAGATAAAATCGTATTGCCAAGATATTCAGGTATTAGTAGTATTGCCAGAGGAGCAAATATCGGTATGGAAAGAGATGTGCAAAGAGTTGGAATTTCGCATATCACACAATATAGTAGCAGGCGGAGAAGAGAGATTTTTTTCTGTAAAAAATGCTATTGATACTTTATCAAAAACAAATATAGCAGATAACGACTTAGTAGCCATACACGACGGAGTGCGTCCTTTTGCCAACCAACAAACTTGGATAAATTGTATAAAAACTGCCAAAGAAAAGGGCAATGCTGTACCTTGTATGCCTTCCGTGGAGAGTCTACGAAAAGTAGACGGTGAGAGGAATCACGCTATAGACCGTAGCAGGATACACACAATTCAAACCCCACAGGTTTTTCGTTTCGATATTATAAAACAAGCATACAAGCAAGTATTTTCCACAGATTTTACAGACGATGCTTCAGTAGTAGAAAGTTTGGGGGAGAAAATATATTTAGTAGAAGGCAATAGAGAAAATATAAAAATCACTACACCTTTCGACCTCAAGATAGCACAAGCTATTTTATCAAACTAAAACATATCGTCTATTATTTCCCAAACTTCTCTGGGAATTTTGCCCAATGAGATTGGTAATAAGCCTTTATCTCGGCTATCTGTTCTTGCGAATTACTGTTTGGAATTACTATTTTATCTAAGGCAATAGTTTTTGTAGAGTAATCAATCCTCGATAGGAGTATAGGCACTTGGGCTTTCTGCGCAATGTAATAAAATCCAAGTTTCCATTCGGGCTGGAGAGAGCGCGTCCCCTCTGGCGTAATGCCAATACGAAGCACATCTCTATGAGCAAACTCCTCGGCAATAACATCAGTAGTAGATTGCTTTCTATTACGACGAATACCAATACCGCCCAACTTTTTTATAATCCAACCAACAGGCGGACGCATCCACTCCTGTTTTATAAAAAAATTAGCTTTCAACCCATAGAGACGAAGAAATAACACACCGTAGAAGAAATCCCAATTTGAGGTATGAGGAGCAATGCATGCAATACACTTATCAGGTATCTCTACATTAATTTCATATTTCCAACCGAGAAGTTTATAAAGAGTTTTTTCTATCCACATTTTTTCAATCAATTTTTATTGTCAGAAATCCACCGAAACCCTAAAGTTTAGCATAAAGTTTGTAAGGTGGTTAGGCACAGCCCATTGATAACCAGATATGTCTGACACCCAGTAATACGAACTTTCATTTTGTATGTTAAACAAATTGAGGAGATCGAGATTGAATGTCAGCGCCTTTACTACACTCTGCCTACTAAGCAATCTATCACGCCCCAATACGAAACTACGCGAGGCACCTAAATCTACACGCCTATATGGCTTAGTACGAAATACCGCCTTATATCGTTCAGAGCGAGGAGGACCAAAAGGCAGCCCATCTGCCCAAACAAGTTTAAGGGAGATTTTATATTCTGGATGATTAGGAATATAGTCTTGAAAGAATATCGAAACGCTATATCGTTGCTCATTAGGTCGCGGAATATATCCTGGATATACCTCTCCAAGATATGTTCCCTTGTTGGTATAGTTTTCATAATGGTCGCCCGACATATCTCCACCTACCATTACCAAATCTTCGCGACTACGCATATATGAGAGAGAAATCCATGAATCTACACCAGGCACAAACTCACCAAACAACTTTAAGTCGATACCTGTAGTGTATCCTACAGCCTGATTCTCACCAGCGTATGTAATTTTTACATTATCTACTGAATATGGTATAATACGGTCGGCAGGCTTGTAGTAAACCTCAGAAGTAAGTTTGAAAGGACGCCTCCAGAGCCTAAAAAAATAATCCATTCCAAGTAGTAGATGTCCCGAGCGTTGTGCTTTTATATTCTTATTTAGAGCAATAAAACTATCCCCATTTTCTTCTATACCAGTTCGCTTTATCTCTTTATAGAAAGGCGATTGATAATAAATACCGGCAGCCATTCTAAAGACAAGATTTCTATTGGATAGCGGAGTGCAAGTAATATGCATTCGAGGAGAAAGTAGCCACTCGTTGTTGAACGACCAATAGTTTGTACGCACCCCGACATTAACATTCCATAAGGCATTCCATACTTTCCACTCATAACTTTGCTGTAGATATGCTTGCAAACGCGTAGAGGCTACATAGTTATTTGCCGTTAGATTATACAACATTTTTATTTCATCGCCTGTATGGGGCAAAGAGTACTGAGCAGAATCTCTGCGTTCGTATTCGTGTACTCGCTCAGATACAATCTCCCTACTCAAACCTACACCCCATTCTACCACAGTACGCCACAACTTACTACTACCTGCGTGCATTAGATTTAAGACAGTAGCCGATAGACGATTGCGAGAATGCTCGTGGAAGACACCGCTACCAAGAAGGTCCGTCTGTCTATCGCCCGTATTGTTGTACTTAACATCTGATATGGAGTAGGCTCCTACCAAGTCATAACTCTCTCTTTCCGAAGAGTTGTAGCCAGACAAAATAAATTTCATATCCACCTCCTCCCGAGGTTTATAGCCAAATGTCAATGCTCCAAAATATGTGGTAAATTTATCTTTTTCGTTACCTGAGAAATCCACATAGAACTCGCGTTGAATAGTAGATGTACCGAATTGTACTTGTTGCGATTTAGGGGCAAACTCATAATTATTTTGAGAGATATTTCCTAAAAAGGACAGATATAACTTCGGAGAAAATTTATAGTTTATCTGTGTTTGGTAGTCGATAAAATAGTTATTAAAATCTCCTTTTGTATCAAGTCCTTTGAATAGAGATTTTCCATTTTTTAATTTTATCTTATCTGCAATAAGGTATTGATTCGTTTTATATCGAACTCCGTGTGTCATAGAAAACTTACCGTTGCCATAGCCTAAATATCCCGACAATCCCATGAACCCAGTGGTAACATTCGCCTCAAATTTTTCTGGTGTCTTATACTGAATATCAAGGACGGACGACATCTTATCACCATACTTTACAGGAAATCCACCAGCCGAAAAATTCACTTTTTCTACCATATCTGGATTTATAAAACTCAATCCCTCTTGCTGTGAAGCCCTGACAAGCAAGGGGCGATATATCTCCACACTATTGACATATACTGAATTTTCGTCGTAGCTACCACCTCTTACTGAATACTGAGAAGAGAGTTCGTTGGAGGAATTTACTCCAAGTTGCGTCTTTACTATGCTCTCTATTCCACCTGCTGCATCGGGAGTAAGGCGTATTAGTTTGGTATCTACTTCCGTCATTGTACCTCTATTTCGTTTCAGCTCCGATACTCCTACCTCTGCCAACGCTGTAGTATCGCGTAAAAGCACCACATTGATATTGGCTGCTATAACCACATCTTCTGGCACAAGGCGGAAAACCTCTTTATAACCGACTAGAAAAAAAGCGATAGTATCGTCTACTAAGGGATTGATTTGAAGTTCGTAATACCCTTTTGCGTTAGTAGAAGTAGTTCTCTGGCTACTGCCAATTGTAGTAACTCTGACAAATTCCAAACCGTGATTCGCCTCATCTACTACATATCCCCTGACATACGCTGTCTGACCCAAGACAACCAGCGACATACAAATAGATAGCAAAAGAGCAAGTATTTTTTTCACTTTTCTAACAAAGCAGAATTTCGTGCAAAGTTACGAAAAAAACTGTCTCATCTCTACTAAAAGACAATTTTTCCCAGCATTACAGAAAGAAAATATTATTTTCGCTATCTTTGCAAAGATTTTTGAATTGTATAAAATTATTTGAATGAACATAAAAGATTTTATTATAAAAAGCAATCGTCAGCTGACAGATAGCGTGTGGAGAATGGAACTTACAGGCGATACTTCCGATATAAACAGGGCTGGGCAATTCGTAAATCTACAAATAGACGGTAATTATCTAAGGCGTCCTATCTCCGTATGCGACTACAACGAATCCTCTCTTACTCTGATTTATAAGGTAGTAGGCGAAGGCACAGAAAAACTATCTACATACCCAGCAGGTAAAACACTCAATGTTATGACCGGACTTGGCAATGGATTTTCTCAAGATTTGTCGGGCGATAGTCCATTGGTAATAGGAGGAGGCGTAGGTATTCCGCCATTGTATTATCTTACTAAAAAGTTGATAGAAGATGGCAAGAATCCTACTATAGTATTGTGTTTCAATACCAAAGAAGAGGTATTTCTATACGAAGAGTTTCTGAGGCTGACCGACAGGGTTTTTATAGCAACAGTAGATGGCTCTATGGGAGTAAAAGGATTTTTCTCTGATGTTATTAGAGAAAATGCTATCGACTACGACTATTACTTTACCTGCGGTCCGCTACCTATGCTACGAGCTATCCACGAGCAGTTGAATGCCAAAGGACAAATCAGCTTCGAGGAGAGAATGGGCTGTGGTTTTGGAGGCTGTATGGGCTGCACTCACCGTACTAAAAGCGGATATAAAAGAGTCTGCAAAGAGACGATACTAATGTCTGACGATGTAATTTTCTAACTAAAAAAGTAGCAAAAAGCAGATGACAACAAAAGTTAAACTTTGTGGCATAGATATGACAAATCCTATTATTCCAGCCAGTGGGACATTCGGATTTGGACAAGAATATAAAGACTTTTACGACCTCAATATACTTGGGTCAATATCCATAAAAGGCACTACTCGAGAGGCTCGTTTCGGCAACGAACCTCCTCGTATCGCAGAGTGTAAGGCTGGTATGCTAAACGCCGTCGGATTACAGAATCCGGGCATAGAGCGTGTGGTAAGCGAAGAGTTGCCTGCATTAGGTAAAATATATACAAAGCCTATAATGGCTAATGTATGTGGATTCTCACTTGACGAATATGTAGAAGTAGCCGAAAAAATAAGCAAGGCAGACAATGTAGGCTGGATAGAGCTTAATGTAAGTTGCCCTAATGTAAAACACGGAGGAATGTCGTTTGGCACAGACCCTGAGTGTGCTGCTCAGGTAACGCGTGAAGTAAAAAAGGTTATCTCCAAACCTCTAATAGTAAAACTCTCTCCTAATGTAACAGATATTACACAGATAGCCATTGCCTGCCAAGAGGCTGGTGCTGACGGGCTTTCGCTGATAAACACATTGCTGGGAATGCGAATAGATACAAGGTCGCGTAAGCCTATTTTAGCCAACACTACCGGCGGATTCTCTGGTGATGCCGTATTTCCTGTAGCTCTAAGAATGGTCTATCAAGTAGCAAAAGTGTGTTCTATACCTGTAGTAGGCTGCGGTGGAGTAAGCTCGGCAAAAGATGTAATAGAGATGATGATGGCAGGGGCAACAGCAGTGCAAGTAGGTTCGGCTAATTTAGTAAATCCTTTCGCTTGCCGTGATATTATCGAGGATTTGCCACGAGAAATGAGCAAATTAAGAATTGATAGTTTAGAGGAGATTATAGGAGTGGCTTTATAAATTCCATTTATAAAGCCATATCACACAAAAAAGCGGTCAAAATCTGACCGCCTTTTTTATATACTAATCATCTCTATATCTAAAATCTAAAATCTCTTTTTCCCTCTGCTATAGATTTAAGATTGCAGATAGTTATTTCTCTTATTTTAGGATTAGGGATAATAGAAATCTCTTGTTCTACGATAGATTGAGCTACCTGTTTTGTGTGGTCAGAAGCGTAATCCTCGAGGTACTCTTTCAGTGTCATTAAAGCGTTTGGTCCGCAACAATCAGCTATCTTACCCGACTTGACGAGCTGCATAAACCTATCGCCTGTCCGCCCCTCGCGATAGCAGGCAGTACAGAAGCTTGGTACATATCCAAGCCTCATAAGCCAACTAACGATTTCGTCGAGGCTACGACGGTCGCTGACATCAAACTGTGCGGTATCATTGTAGTCAGCCTCTTTATCTTGATAGCCTCCTACAGTAGTACGCGAGCCTCCACTTATCTGCGATACTCCGAGAGCCAAAACGCGGCGACGAGACTCCTCGCTCTCTCTTGTAGATATTATCATTCCTGTATATGGCACAGCAATGCGTATTATCGCTACTATCTTTTCAAAAATCTCATCAGAAATAGAGTTTGGGAAGTCGCTTACATTTATATCGTCTGCAGGACATATCCTTGGCACACTTATGGTATGAGGACCTACTCCGAAACGAGCTTCAAGGTGTTCGGCATGCATTAGAAGTCCCGCAAAATCGTATTTATAAGTATTCAATCCAAACAGTACTCCGATTCCTACATCATCTATTCCAGCCTCCATAGCTCTATCCATTGCCTCTGTATGATAAGCATAGTTACTTTTGGGTCCTGTAGGGTGAAGTACTTCATAATTCTCTTTATGATATGTCTCTTGAAATAAAATATATGTACCTATTCCAGCATCTTTTAGTTTTTTATAGTTTTCTACTGTAGTAGCAGCTATATTTACATTTACACGACGAATTGCTCCATTTTTATGTTTTATCGAGTAAATAGTCTTTATAGACTCCAAAACATACTCTATGGGCGACATTGTAGGATGTTCGCCTGTCTCTAACGCTAATCTTTTATGCCCCATATCCTGTAGGGCTATCACCTCGCGACATATCTCTTCCTGCGAAAGTCGCTTGCGAGGAATAGTCTTATTTTTAGCATGGTAAGGACAGTAGGTACATCCATTTATACAATAATTAGATAGATATAATGGAGCAAACATCACTATTCTATTACCATAGAATTTTCTCTTTATACGCTTTGCCAAATCGTATATCTTCTCTATCAAATCGCTATCTTCACACTCCAGCAATACTAATGCCTCGCGGTGAGATATTCCCTCGCACCTCTCCGCTTTATCTATTATCTGCTCTATAAGCCGACGATTTTGAGCATTCTCTTTAGCATACTCAAGTGTGGACAAAATCTCATCATGTGATATAAACTCCTCTGCTTTTGAGGATTGTGGTATATATATTGCCATCTCTTTTAGTTTAATTTTTTTGTTTAACTATTTGTTTTTACATATTGCAAGTCGTGCCAAAAATTAGGATACGACTTACATACAACAGTTTTATCGTCTATATCTATACTATACCTCTCTGCCATAAGGGCTAAAGCCATCGCTATACGGTGGTCTGAATGCGAGTGTGTATTTACCTTTTTTATACCAATATCATACTTATCTCCGTTCCACGAAATCATATCTTCGCCCAATACAATATAATAGCCTAAACGCAAAAACTCCTTTCTTATAGCCTCTAATCTATCACTCTCTTTTACACGCAAGTTTTTTACTCCATAAAAAGAGAATTTCACCCCAAGCAAACAACACATCGCAGACAATACAGGCACTAAATCTGGCGTTGTAGACATATCGGCAGCATATTCTGTAGGTATTATTTTATTAAAGTTTTTAGCCTTTTTGATAATAATACTATCTCCCGAAAACTCTGTAGACACTCCGAAATCTCGAATAATATCTACAATGCGTCTATCTGGTTGCTTAGAATTTTCATAAAAACAAGAAAACTCAAGCGTATCTACTGTTTTAGATACTACGAAAAACGCGTACCAAAAAGCAAGCGAAGAGAAATCAGACTCCACTTGGAGCGGAACTTGTGTATATTGTTGTGACTTTATGGATATACGATTAGCCTCAATAGTACTCTCCACGCCACATTCTTCCATTATATTGGCAGTAAGTAATATATATGGTTTAGAGTTTTCTGAATTTATCTCTATATCTAATCCTTCAGGCAATAAAGGAGCTATCAACATCAAAGCAGAGACAAACTGGCTACTTTGGCGGGAGTCAATCTTCACTTTGCCTCCTCTCAACGACATTGGAGTAATCCTTACAGGCAAAAAACCCTCTCTATCGAGATACTCTAAGGTAGCCCCCATATAGCGAAGTGTATCTACTAATGGAGAGATAGGTCGCTCTCTAAGCCGTGTTTCGCCTGTTAGTGTTATTTCAGCCCTATTAGACTCTTTGCATGAAAAGAGAGCCAATAAGAACCTCATCGCTGTGCCAGACTCGCCTGCATTTATTACAATATCTTTAGAACGAGTGGCTCGAAACATTATCTGAGTATCCTCACACATTGCTACTTCAGCAGACAATGAGAACATTCCTGTCAAGCGTTCTATTGCTAACAAGCGATTTACTATACTTTTAGATGTAGGAAGTGTTATTTTGATAGTTCCCAAGTCAGTCCATTTTTGCGACCAGCCCATAAATCTCTCATAAATGTGCCGCTACCTGATTTTCCACCACCAATATAAATTCTTGCCTTAGAATTATCTACTACAACCTGAGTCTCTGTGCGTGGTACAAAAATCTCTGGCAAAACCATATTACCCTCTGGAGTCTTCCAATTGATACCGTAGTCTGGTGAAAACAAGAAGAACGGACTACCAATCACACCTGCAGCATCTTTACCTCCGATAGACAAAAGTTTATAATCATATTGGAATACAGCAACATCTCTACGAGGAGTAAAAAGGGCATTGTTTGTAGCATTTATATTTACCCAATAAGAACCGTCTTCTGATGTCCATACTGAGTTAAGCAGATTTCCATTTTTATCTAATCCACCTACAATATACACACGAGCCACGCCATTAGGAGAATAGTCGGAATAAACACCTTCGCCTTCTATAGGAAACTCCTCTGGTAGAAGACCGAGAGACGAGCGAATAGAGACCTCTTCCCAATCGCTACCATCAAACTTGTATATTTTTCTTTCAGAATGCGATACGGCAAACATATCTTTCCCTATATTGAACCACAGATGCTCTATAGAAGTATTTGTCAGAATACTCGACCATTGCATTCCGTCAGCAGACTTATATAAAGTTTTTCCCTCTGCAAAATACATAGTATCGCCTACTGACACTATATACTTCATAGCAAACTCTTTAGGCAATCCCTGCGTAAGATTTCGCTGCCAGCTCGCCCCATCTATGCTTGTATATACTACAACGCCTGCCGAAGAGGTCTGTGCAAACCACATAAGAGTACTATCTTTCAATAGAAGTTTTTCATTTTGAATATCTTCAGTAAACACACTTGAATTAATAGCCTGCCATATATAAAGGTTTGGGTCTTGGGTGTGTTCGTAAATACGAATTTTATAATACCCCTTGTTTTTTTTGTTTTCAGATACAGTTTCGATATAGACAGTGTCGGAGAAGTTGATAGTATCTGGTACATCGTCAAGACCATCAAATTCTCGCGTTTTTTTGCCATCTACAGACTCAAATATCTTAACAGAACTCAGTTTAGAGCCACTTACCGTTAGTATCATCGAATCTATACCAGCACCATAGGGGATAGAATCGTTAGCGGTAACAATACCATTTGCGATATTGAATTCTACATTGCCCATATAAACAGAGTCGTTGAGGCTTGTTATAGCGAATCTAGAAAGTTCTGCAGAACCGCTAAGCCCATCTTCGTTGCGTAAACAAGAGGAAAATATAAATACAAAAAGCAGTATAATAGAATAAAAAACTTTGTTTGTCATACTTATGATAAAATATATACCGTAAAATAATCTGCAAAGATACAAAAAAATAGGAATTAGCAGGATAGGTTTTTTAGAGACACAAAAAAAACATTGCCCAGCCTTGGGGGACTGAGCAATGTAATTGTATGTATTA
>R18__coassemble_1367_pt1 | contig 34488 bp, 31 predicted proteins | sample R18__metabat2_low_PE_054 | metagenome-assembled genome bin R18
CTCACCTGTATGGCAAAGGGCGGCTTTTCGCCCTTTATATATTTTCAGTTTTGAACATTGGCAATAATACTGAGAATTTATTGCCAAATGAAAGTTAATAGTATTTTTAATTTATAAAAACTCCCACCGGCATTTTTTATACCGTATGGGAGTTATCTATTTGAGATTATGATAATAGGCTACAAGTATTAACTAATTTTTATTTATTTTACTCTGTACTATATCTATCAATTCATCTCTATCTTTACAACTTATCACATATTTTACTTCACATTTATCTGTTTTTACGCGTATCAAAAAAGCCTCATCAACATTGCCTACATACGATATAAATCGTCCTATTTTATTGTTGTAAAACACACCTAAAAATCCACCGTAGCCACCACTACCGAAAAACCTTAAATTGAGTTTTTTAGAGTATTTTTCTATACTTATAATATCATTGAAATCTATTATCTTACCTCCAATAAATCGCTTTATATGAATACCTCTATCACCAACTTTAATGTATCTAACTTGCAATAGTGGCACTAAAATACCTATCAGTATCAGTACTACTATTATAACATCGGTTGTAGAATAACCATTTTCCATCATACTTCTAATTACTTTAAATTCTGTATAACAAAGAATTATAAATACAACAATAGTAATAAAGGCTGAAATCTTTCCAAGTCTCAATCTAAAAATATTTTTCATAACTCAATTATTTTATAGGATTTAACAAATTTAATTTTATGATATTTCGTACGATATTTATATCGTTATTATCAAAGAAATCTGGTTGTTCTTGAGTTATAATACTGATAATACTATCAACTATTATTTCTAAATACTCATCTGCAATTATAGGCATAGTTTCTGAATTATTTTTCAATGACCATATTGTCAAAACGGGTTCTTTATCGGACATATCCTTAACAAACCTACTTAACTCGTCATCATCTCCTCCATCAACACCTACATCTGTATAAACTAATACATAAACTACCACACCAACAGCACATATTACCATTACAGGGAATACAATACTCCAATGTTCTTCTGTAATAGTATCCAAATTTAAATTTATTCCCAATTGTTGCGAAATTTGCAAAATAAACTCTTTGCTAATAGTATTAGCAAAATAGTTATCACTAAATGTCAATAAGTTCTTCTGTTTACAAATCTCATAAAATCTCTTAACATCATTATTTTTTATAGCATCATATTCAGATAGCGTCTGATCTACATAATTTTTCATTTCTTCAAGCGTCAATCTATTATTATTGGTAGGACTGCAAGCTAAACAACAATCTCTACAAGCAGCAGTACACTTATTTGTGGTCAAAAGACTTAAAATGGTTGGTTTGATTATCATATAATAAAAAGTTATATAAGTTATCAATTAATCGCAAAGTTAATAAAAAAAACAATAAAACAAACTTTTTTATATACTGAGAAGATTAATTGAATCTACGATAGATAATCGACTTGCTTTCTAACAACTATTTCTCGGGTGAAATTTTAATATTTCTTCTCTCATCATACGCATATCTATATGTGTATAAATCTCTGTAGTTACTATACTCGAATGTCCAAGAAGTTGCTGTATCACTCTAAGATTGGCCCCCCCCTCAAGCAAGTGTGTAGCAAACGAATGGCGAAATGTATGAGGCGAGACTATCTTCGTTATACCCGCCTTTTCTACAGATGTTTTTATTATTTGAAATATCATCTGACGCGTCATCTTTGCGCCTCTACGATTGAGAAAAAGGACATCGTCTTGTCGATACTTTATAGGTAGTTTTTCCCTTTCTATAATCCAATAACCAATAGCCTTTTTTGCCTCCGTAGATATAGGCACAAGCCTCTCTTTATTTCCCTTTCCGAGTATCTTGCAGAAATCCTCTCCCATAGCAAGTTGGCTAAGCCTGATACCTAAAAGTTCAGACACACGCAATCCAGAGCCGTAGAGCATCTCCATTATCGCTCTATTCCTAAGCCCTACTGCCAGACCGCTATATTTATCTACCTCCGACAAATCTACAGATTCAATTATCCTCTTTACCTCCTCTACAGATAATACATCTGGGATATAAATAGGTAGTTTTGGCTGGTCGAGTAGTTCGGTTGGATTATTCTTTAGAATTCCGTCTATATCGCAATAGCGATAAAAAGCCCTTATACCAGAGATAATTCTGGCACGGCTACGCTCAGATATTCCAAGCAAGGCAAGAGACTCTATGAATCGCTGAAGGTCTTCGAGTTTTACAGTATTATACTCCAGTCCTAAGTCTTCCATAAAGACTTCAAATGCCGCCAAATCTCGCATATATGCTTCTAATGTATTATCAGACAGCGACTTTTCGAGTCTCAGAAACGCTTCGTAATTTACCTTGATATTGCGACTTATCACCTTTTCTGTCTCAAATAATTATTCATAAAAAAACAGGGATAATTGCCGTAAAACAGCAATCACCCTGCGTCAATTATATCAGTAACATACAATTTAGTTCACTCTAAATCTATCAACGCCATCTTTGAGGAAACCGATAGCCTGACGGATAGCCGCCAAACCAGCATTGATATTTGCCTCTGCAGTCTCAGCACCCATCTTTTTAGGGGTAGAGAAGTAGCGTTTACCAAATTTCTCTTTCATTACTGCATCATTAGCAGGAGCAATATCAGTAATATATTTCAAATCCTCGCGTTCAGCAAGCAGACGCTCCATATCAGCCTCATTTATTACCTCTTTACGAGCAGTATTTATAAGACAACCACCCTTTGGCATACGACCAACCAAATCGTAGTTTATAGAGCCTTTTGTCTGCTCTGTAGCAGGAATATGAAGGGATATAAATTCACAATTTTCATACATTTCTTCCAAAGTAGCAGGGACATGCACACCCTCTTTCTCCATAGCATCTTTTGGCACAAATGGGTCAAACGCCCAAATCTCCATACCTAAACCACGAGCATGAGAAGCCACAAGTCTGCCTACATTACCATAAGCCTGAATACCTACTCTTTTACCTCTAAGCTCAGAACCAGTGCCAGAAGTAAGTTGATTGCGTGACATATAAATCATCATACAAAGCACCAACTCAGCCACAGCATTTGAGTTCTGTCCAGGAGTATTCATACAAACGATATTGCGTTCTTTGCAAGCAGCAAGGTCGAGATTATCGTATCCAGCACCTGCACGAACTACTATTTTCAAGTTTTTAGCGTGAGAAACTACCTCTGCAGTAACTTTATCAGAACGAACTATCATTCCGTCCACATCTTCTACCGCCTTATAGAGTTCCTCCACAGATGTGTATTTTTCGAGCATTACCAACTCGATACCTGCACCCTCTGCGATTGATTTCATTTCGTCTGTAGCCTTCTTTGCAAAAGGCTTCTCTGTAGCAACTAAAATTTTCATTCCTGTGTTATTTTTATAGTTAGAAATTTGTTACAAAGGTAGCAATTTTTCTTTTGCCAAATATAAAAATAGCAATAATAATTACAAAAATCTTTTTTCCACCTTTCATTATCAATACAAACAACTTTTTGCCATAAAATTGCTAACTTTGCAATAGTTCATTTATTTAGAAATAAATATAAAATATGATATAAATATGACACCCAAAGTAAGTATTATTATGGGCAGCACATCAGACCTAAAAATAATGGAGAAAGCTGCCAAAATTTTAGAGGAATTTGAAATACCTTTTGAGATGAATGCGCTTTCAGCTCATCGGACACCAAAAGATGTAGAAGAGTTTGCTGCAGGAGCTATACAAAGAGGCATAGAGGTAATAATAGCAGGAGCAGGAATGGCTGCTCATCTGCCGGGCGTAATAGCAGCCTCTACTCCACTACCTGTTATCGGAGTGCCTATCAGTGCTTCTTTGCAAGGAATAGATGCACTACTTGCAATAGTACAAATGCCTCCAGGCATACCAGTAGCAACTGTTGGTATAGACGCGGCTCAAAACGCAGGTCTGCTAGCAATTCAGATGATGGCGTGTGGCGATAAAGATTTACAAAAACGATTTATAGCCTACAAAGAGACATTAAAAGAAAAAATCGTAAAAGCTAACGAGGAGTTACAGAAAATAGAATACAGATTTAAGACAAACTAAGTATTTATTCTTTATTTACAAAAAAGAGTTACCTTATGTTTTTAAGGCAACTCTTTTTCTTTTAAAACACATAAGTGATTTTACTATTTCTCTATAGGTTTCAATGAGTTTTCTACATACTCAAACTTACCTTGAGATACAACTTTATACTGTATAGTCCAGTTGTTTTCAGCAACATTAGTTCCTGTATATATTGGCATATTGATAGTATAAATTACATCTATGCCATCTACTGGAGTAGCCTCTGGGTGTTTTTTCTCGAGCATACCAGCAAGCTCAAGTTTTAGGTTTTCACGCATTTTAGCCATAATCTCTTCGTCAGTCATATTATCGTAGGCTGTGCTGATAGACTCGAAAGGTGATTTCTTCACCTGCTCTACAGCCTTAGCAGCACGCTGGTCGATATTATTGTAGTAAGCAGACATACCACCAAACTTATCATCATTTTTATAGCTTGTAACATATCCTTGTCCTTGCTGTGTACAACCTGCTGGTTGGTCTATATTCTCCCATACCCAGTCTACTGCAGCCTGATAATAATCCTGTATAGCCTTATCGTTGCGGATAGGAGAAAGATTGATAGTAACAGAAGGATTATACATCCAAACATTACCTGTCCTTACAAATTGATCTGTCATAGTAACAACTACTGAAGATTTCTGTTTAGTCCAGTTAGAACCGTCATATACATACTCATCAGCCCTTACAGTAGTATTGCTCGAAGCATAAAATTTATATACTACTGTTTTTTTAGTATCAGCAGATGTATAAGGGAATTTAATTTTTAGGAAGGTAGGAAGGTAGCTATCAGCCTGCGAACCCGAGAAGTTATCGTAGCCAATACTCATAGTAGCGTAATCGACCTTCTGCATTACATAAACCTCTTTATTATCGTAAGCACTCCAAGCCTCTGAAGTATATTTCCATACAGACGAAGTAACAACCTTATCGGCTGTAAGGTTATAGGTAGCAAGCACAAGCTGTCCTTCAGCTACTTCTTTTACTCTACCTTTTAAGATTTTCGACATTCCTTTATTGACATCTGCTTCATTTTTGAAGAAGTTGTCATTTGATGTAGTACCATAAACTGTATCGTAGTCATTAGTATTAAGACTTACAATAGACATTCCGTTCAATTCAGGGTAAGACATTCCCAAATCTTCAATAAAATTGTATGTAACGCGTATAGCAGATTTGTCATCTAAAGTAGGAAATCTATAGGCGAGGAAAGCAGGCATATAGTCTCGTGCCAATATATCTGGATTAAAGGCCTTTTGAGACTCTACCAATTTCAATTGAGCATCTACGCCAGCCTCTTTAGCCATAGACTTATTTGAAGAGTTGTTAGCAATGGTTTTATAGTCAGCGTCTGTCAGAATATACTCCATAGCCTGAATATCAGAGGGATTAGCCAACTCGTCATAGCCCGGAAAATTTTTATCGTTGTAGTCACACGAAGCAAGTATCAGGGCAAATAACACTAATGTTAGATTAAATAACTTTTTCATATCTAAAAATTGTTGTTTCTATACTGTGATTAAAATACTTTTAGAAATTGATTTTCAAACGAGTAGTCCAAGTCCTACCGAAACCATAAAGTACGCGAGCCGAACTCCATTTTCCATCACCACCGTCGTTAGCGTCAGCAATATAGAGCTGGTTGAATAAATTGTTTATATTACCTGATATTGTAGCCCAGATACCTCCGATTTTGAATCTATAGCTTGCACTCATATCTACAGTAGCAGCTCCAGGTACTACCCAAGGCTCTACAAAACTATATTCCTTATTCAGCATAAGATTGTTTGAAGAGAAACTATAGTCTGCAATCAAACGACTATGACCATTTACATTCATATTTACACGAAGGTCTTTTACTGGTTTCAATGTAATTCCTAGGTCGTATGTAGTCTGTGCCGAACCTCCGACTTTGATACCTTTCAAGTTGAGTTTAGACCATGCGTGATCATCTGCCCCTACCTCGCTTGCTATAGTACCGTTGAGGTCAGCCAAGGCTTGTCCTTGCTCATTATACCAGTATCCTGTAGGGTTGTTATCCCACTGCCAATCGCCTAAAGAGAGCATTGCTGATAGTTCGAGCCAACGAGTTGGTTGCGACCTAAGCTCTACCTCTATACCCATGTGACGAGCATTTACCCCTTCCATATTTATAATAGCACGATTCTGGCTCACATTGCCATCTGCATCTACCATATCATAGTCAGTAGATTTAGTCATTGTCTTATTCATCCACTTTGTATAATATCCATTGATAGTAGCAGTAAGATACTTCCAACGCAAGCCATAACCTACCTCTGCAGAGAATACATTTTCATTTACAGCCTTAGGATTAGCTAAATTTGAAGTAGTCGATTGCAAGAACGCACCGCCTGAGAAATATGGCGCACGACTGATATAACCTATGTTGAAGAAAGCGTTATGATAAGAAGCAAAGTTGTAGTTCATACCTCCTTTTGCAGTAAAGCCCATAAAGTTGAGAGTCTCAGAACGAGCGTGATCAGCGTCATAGTAAAATCTATCATAACGCCAATAAGATGTATTTGATAGCGAACCAGCTACAAAAGCATTCAATGATTTATTCAAGAAACTACCCTCTACCTGTGCAAAGGCTCCCTCTTGGAGTACAAATCCATCATAGTCTCTATACACTACATCACCTACTTGAAGCTTTTGATACTTAAAGTTAGGATCGGCAGCAGCAGCATTATTAGCAGCCTTTACATTCTTACGAGAAGATTGGTCTATAAAATACTCCCCTCCATACAAATCAACAAGTTCATTTGTATGAATACCTTGATAATAACGGAAATCTACACCGCCGTAGAAATCTATATTTTTTGTAAAAGAGTTAGAGTAAGTAGAGATAAGTCCATACCAGTTATGATAGTTTTTACTTATACTCATAGCCATAATAGAACCAGTAGAACTATTGGCATTCATCTCCTCTATCTTATCGTATGCAAAAGTACCATCTTCATGACGGAAAGTATTATTTAGATAACCGTTATTTGCACCATACCAACTGCTATAAGAGTATGTAGTCTCAGCCCCAGGAGGATTCAGACCGCCCTGTCCGCTATATCCACCACCACGACCGATAGAGGTATAAAGCACTGTAGATAGATTACTCTTATAGTCAATCTGCCAGTTCCAGTTCAATGAAATCTGAGGTTTATGATAAAAATTATAGTTAGCAGACTTTCTTTGTCCCTTAGAGTCAAAACCATATATTGGATTGTATTTATAAGGGCTATCTCCATCCATATAGTTTGCTACTTTCTGCCATTCTGCAATAGTCAATCCATTAGCAGAGTTACGCTGATTGTGTGTCTGTGGTGCACCAAAAGCGGTAAGGGACAAAGTATGCTTATCTCCAAAAAGTTTTGATATGTTTATGAAATAATTCCATCCCTCAAACTCAGTTCCTTGGATATATCCATTACCCCAAGTACGAGAACCAAGCACAGTAAAAGCCCAATCGCCTTTCAGCATACCAGAAGAGATATTAAACAAAAGTTTATTGTAGCCGTCGTTACCTATAGCGTAAGAAGCCGAACCTCCGCGTTTAGCCTCATGAGCCTTTGTTACGATATTGATAGAACCACCTACAGAAGGAGCCGATACCTTAGAGGCACCAAGACCGCGTTGAGTTTGCATAGTACGAGTCACATCCGATAGTCCAGCCCAGTTACTCCAATAAACGCCACCCCACTCCATATCATTGACAGGCACACCATTTATCATTACAGCCAAGTTTTCCGACTTAAAACCACGCATATTGATTTTAGAATCTCCGTATCCACCGCCATCTTTAGTAGCATACACACCCGGCGTAGATTTCAATATCTCAGGGAATTCAGCATTACCGAGTTTCTCTTCTATTGTCTCAAATGTGATATTTGAGACTGCCACAGGAGTTTTACGCGCTACTGCCATCTGCGAAGTTACCATTACATCTTTCAATTCGATACTTGTAGATTTCAATCGTACAGTAGTAGCATCAGAAGCCTTCACTGTTTTAGCTTCGTATCCTACATAAGTAAAAATCAAATTTTGCTTTGAATCAGCCTTTATCTCAAACTCTCCGTTTAAGCCTGTAACAGTTCCCTGATATGTACCTTCAATCTGGATAGATACACCTACTAACGGTTCTTCTGTCTCTGAATCAAAAACAAATCCCTTTACAGCATTTTGTGCTATCACTGCTATCGAAAGCACAAACATCAATGCCATTGAAGTTAAGAATCTTCTCATAAAATAACTTTTAATTATTGTTTTGTTTAATAAAAAAATTTCCAGCAAAATTAGTAAAATAATCAATACGAGTTACCAGTTTTCAGGTATGATTATTGATATTTTTTACATAATTATAGATAAAATAACAAAGGGTGCAAGAAAACTTAATTCCTCACACCCCCTCACTATGAAAAAAACTAATTTATTTTCTTTTAATAAATAACTTTTACCAAGTGATGAACAGTTTTTACCATACCCATTATAGATGGAGTATTTTCATGTTCAACAATTTGGTTAAGTTTGTGTAGTCCTAATGCATCCAAAGTTCTTTTCTGAACTTGAGGGCATTTAATTCTACTTTTTACTTGTTGAATTTTTATCTTTGCCATATCTTATCTCCTCCCAAAATTAACCTTTGAATACTTTTTCTACCGACACACCTCTGTTTCTTGCTACAGTAGCAGGGTCTCTGAGTTCAGAAAGAGCCATAAATGTAGCCTTCACCAAGTTATGAGGGTTTGAAGAACCTTTAGATTTAGCCAAAACATCGGTAATACCTACGCTCTCCAAAACAGCACGCATAGCGCCACCAGCCTTTACTCCTGTACCCTGAGAAGCAGGCTTAAGGATAATTGTAGCACCACCGAAGTGAGCCTCTTGTTCGTGAGGTATAGTGCCTTTATGAACAGGCACTTTGATAAGATTTTTGCGAGCAGCATCAGTTCCTTTCTGCATAGAAGCACCTACTTCACCAGCCTTACCAAGTCCCCAACCTACTATACCGTTGCCATCACCAACAACTACGATTGAGGCAAAACTAAAAGCACGACCACCTTTTGTAACCTTTGTAACACGATTTACAGCAACCAAACGGTCTTGTAAAGCTACCTCAGCCTCTACTGTTACTCTATTTTTATATTCTGCCATAATCTCTTAAAAAATTAAACCGTTTTTGCGAGCAGCCTCAGCCAACTCTCTTACTCTACCATGATACAAATAACCGTTACGGTCAAATACTACAGACTTAATACCAGCCTCCTGTGCATTTTTAGCGATAAATTCACCAACCTTTGCAGCCTGCTCTTTTTTATTCATCTTATCTTTTATAACAAGAGATGAAGCAGAAGCAAGTGTCTTTCCTGCGTTATCGTCTATCAACTGAGCATAAATCTGCGAGTTGCTTCTAAAAACTGTAAGACGAGGTCTCTCTGCAGTGCCTGAAATTTTACTTCTAATATGAAGTTTTATTTTTGCTCTTCTTTCTATTTTTCCTACCATAATCTTAATCTAATTTTTTACCGATTATTTGCTTGCAGTCTTACCTGCTTTCTTGCGAATAACTTCACCTTTGAACAATACACCTTTTCCTTTGTAAGGCTCTGGCTTACGGAATGTGCGTATCTTAGCACAAATCTGACCGAGAAGTTGCTTATCTGCACACTCCAAAGTGATAAGTGGGTTCTGATTACGCTCTGTTACAGTAGTCAGTTTTACCTCTGAAGGCAACTGAAGAAATATATTGTGAGAATAACCCAAAGCTAACTCCAAGACTTGTCCTTGATTGCTTGCACGATAACCAACACCAACCAACTCCAATGTCTTTGTATATCCTTGAGAAACACCAACAACCATATTATTAACCAAAGCACGATAAAGACCGTGATTTGACCTAATTTGTGGCTGATCGTTCTGACGATCAAAGCTAATCTGTCCACCTTCAACAGATACATTAATCGAACTATCTACCTGTTGAGAGAGTTCTCCTTTAGGTCCTTTTACTGTTACTAAACCATTATCAACCGTTACTGTTACACCAGCAGGGATACTTATAGGCAATTTACCAATTCTTGACATACTCTACTTCCTCCCAAAATCAATAAACATAACACAATACTTCACCACCAATGCCAAGTGTGCGTGCCTCTTTATCAGTCATCACACCTTTTGATGTAGATACAATAGCGATGCCTAATCCATTGAGCACTCTCGGCATATCTTTGTGCCCAACATAACGACGAAGACCTGGAGTAGAAACTCTCACAATCTTCTTAATAGCGTTGACCTTTTCAACAGGGTCATATTTCAATGCTATCTTAATAGAACCTTGAGGACCATCTTCTACGAACTTATAGTTCAAGATATAGCCCTTTTCAAACAATACTCTTGTAATCTCTTTCTTGAGATTTGAGGCAGAAATCTCTACTACACGATGCTTCGCATTAGCAGCATTTCTAATCCTCGTTAAGTAATCCGCAATAGGGTCTGTCATAAATAATAATTAATTTTAATCCACCTCCACGACGAAGGCAATATTTAGTTAATACTTTTATTTTTCAGACATATACAGCCACTTTTATACGACTATATAAATCAGCGTGCAAAAGTAATACTTTTTTTTCATACGACAAAAACTTTTTTCAGCACAACAAAAAAGCAAGATATTTGCCGTTTTTTTACTAACTTTGCTTATCTTTTTGAATTGTAAAACACAAATATAAATAATACGCTTATGTACAGAATGTTAATCATCAATCCTGGTTCTACTTCTACCAAGATTGCAGTTTTTGAAGACGAAAATAATGTTTATGAAAAAACTCTTCGCCACACGGTAGAGGAACTTGCACCATACCCTACAGTAGCCTCTCAGAAAGATTTTAGAAAAGATGTAATACTGAAATTTATCGAAGAGAATAACATAGACACAAAATTTGATATGATAGTAGGTCGCGGTGGATTGCTTCGTCCGATAGAGGCTGGGGCATATCAGGTTACAGATGCTATGCTGGAAGACCTAATGGCTGCAAAATATGGTGAACACGCTTGTTCTCTCGGTGCTTTAGTAGGAATAGAATTGGCAAAGCAATACAACACTCGTGTAATAATCGCCGACCCTGTAGTAACAGACGAAATGCAAGACATTGCTCGCATAAGTGGCAACCCGCTCTTTCCACGCATATCTACATTCCACTGCCTCAACCAAAAGGCTGTAGCTCGCCGTTGGGCAAAAGAGAATAGAAAAAAATACGAGGAAGTAAATCTTATAATAGCACATATCGGAGGCGGTGTATCTTGTGCGGCCCACGGAAAAGGTAGAGCTATAGATGTAAATAACGCTCTCGGCTTTGGTCCGTTTTCTCCAGACCGTTCAGGCACTCTACCTTCGGCTGATTTAGTAAAACTCTGCTTCTCTGGCAAATATACCCAAGACGAGTTACTTAAAATTTGCAATGGCAAAGGCGGACTTATGGCTCACCTTGGCACAAACTCTGGCATAGAGGTAGAGGATAGAATAAAAGCAGGCGATAAACAAGCCGACATAGTATGGCACGCAATGGGCTACAACATCGCTAAAGAGATTGGCTCACTGGCAACAGTATTCAAAGGCAAGGTAGACGGCATAATCCTCACAGGTGGAATTATGTACGGCAAGGAATTTGCTAAATATATCAGCGAAATGGTAGAATTTATAGCTCCGGTAACTATATACCCTGGAGAAGACGAGCTTCCTGCATTGGCTCAGCACGGCATTATGGTACTAAACGGAGAGGAAGAAGCGAAAGTTTACTAAAAAGACACAACAATAATAAATACAAAAGCCTATTGTTTAGACAAAACAACAATAGGCTTTGTTTTTTCATCAGTTTTCAACAACACAAAAAAAGAGATAGGAATAACTTAATACTCCTATCTCCCCCTATACTTCAACCATTTTTTATATCACATTTATAAAACTCGCTATGTGGTTTGTGAGTAGTAAAACGACTTTTGTTTTATTCATAATGAGTAGAGAAAAAAGCAGAAGCATAGTATATAAACGATTATTTCCAAATTTCTTCATCAGTAGGCACTTCTAATCTAGAAGATAGAGGTGCAATACGAGTGATATTGAGCAGATGTTTGTAGGTAAAGTTTTCAGATATAGAGTTATTACCCCAACTACCACAACCTAAGGTATTTGTTACAGGCAATCCATTTTGAATAGAGCCTCCTGCAGTAGTAGCACAGATAGCATTAACAATCAAACGAGAGACAGAAAGTTCGGTACCTGCTTTGATGATATTTGCTTGGTTATTAGAGTGCAATCCTGCAGAGTGTCCATTCCCCTCGAAACTAAGATTTGTCTGGGCTATCTCAATGGCTTGGTCGAAATACTGATAAGGGAAAGCTGCCATCACAGGACACATTTTCTCTTTGCTTATAGGGTCATTTTTACCATAGCTACCATTAGATTCTACTACGATAACTCTTGTTCCCTCTGGAATAGAGATTCCTGCCTTATCGGCAATCTTTTTTACAGACTGCCCTACTACATCTCTGGCTGTATGTCCATCTTCAAATATAGCCTCAATCACTTTTTCTCTCTCCTCTTTTTTAGCGATATAAGCACCACACTTTCTGAAGGCTTCGAGTATCACCTCTCTGTCCTCTTGAGGATAAATAAAACTCTGTTCGCCTGAACATATAATACCGTTGTCGAAAGAACGACCTGTAACAATTTTATTTGCTACATATTCATAGTCGATATTTCTATCCATGATCACTTGCACATTACCTGCACCTACGCCAAAAGATGGCTTACCAGAGGAGTATGCAGACTTCACCATAGGCATTCCGCCCGTAGCTACAGTAACATCGCAGAGTTGCATAAGTAATTGTGTCTTCTCCAGCGTAGGTTCCTCTACTATTTGCACCATTCCTTCTGGCACTTCCATAGGTTTTATAGCCTCAAGTATCATTTTTACGGCTAAAGAAGAACACTTTTTTGCCTTTGGGTGAGGAGAGATAATAATAGCATTTTTTGTCTTCAGAGCAAAGGCTATCTTCGACATAGGTGTAACTATCGGATTAGTCATCGGCGTAACGCCTGCAACTACACCTATAGGCTTAGCTACCTCTATCAGCCCCGTAAGTTCGTTTATACTAAGTATGCCTATCGACTTTTTATTTTTCAGGTCGTACCACACACCTTTAGATTTATTGCGATTTTTGGCTACTTTGTCTTCGTAAACTCCCATTTCTGTCTCCTCGACAGCAAGGCGAGCCAACTCCTCAGCATTGTCGAATATCGCTTTAGTAGCGAGTTTTATAGTAGCATCTACATCTTCTTGATCGAAGTGGGTATGATAGAAGGCTTGAGCCTTACGGGCTTTATCTATCATCTGTTGTATTTCTTGTAAAGCGGTCATATTTAGTATAATTTTGAATAAATTTCTTGGATTTCAGATTGTGTCATTTCTACATAATTATTTTTCAGCAGACGCTGTTGTGTCTCTATTACATTTTCAGCAAATAGAGCAATCTCTTCTGGTTTCATTCCGTATTCACGCAGAGGCTTCCGAGCAATTAGTTTATCAAGGAGTTCAGAAAGATTTTTATAAATATCCTCAACATCACTTTTTGCTGCCATTCCTAACGCATAGGCTATAATCTCATTGAGTATAGCAATACTACCCGATGGATTTTTCCTACAATAAAAATCGAACACAGCGATAAAGAATTGATAGTTTGCCTCTCCGTGTGGCACATGATAATTACCTCCCAGAGGATAAGACATAGCATGTACAGCACCTACTCCAGCCTGTCCGAAGGCTATTCCAGCATAATTAGCAGCTACAAGAATATCCTCTAAACGAGATAATCTATAAGCCTCACCATTTTCTGCAATTCCTCGGAATACATCTAAAATAATCTTTATAGCCTCTACGGAAAACATCTTTGTATAGCCATTGGCTTTAGGTGACAAATACGCTTCTGTAGCGTGAATTAGAGCGTCTATAGCACTAAAAGCATAAAAGCGAAATGGCAATCCTTTCAGCAACTCTGGTATAAGCACTGCATCATCGGCTAAAATCGCGTCATCAGCCAATCCCATTTTAGTATGACGAGACTTTATCTCGGCTATTGATATATTAGTCACTTCGCTTCCTGTACCACAAGTAGTAGGCACAATTATTAGTTCTTTGTCTTTTACTATAGGGACACTTCTCTCAAACGCTTGAGTAACATTTGCAATACCCTTTAGGGCAAATATCTTTGAAATATCGATAACGGTGCCTCCACCTACGGCGATAATGCGTGAAAAAGAGAAATCGGACAGGTCGCTCAGTATAGCGTTCATCATCTCGTCAGAAGGCTCTCCGTTACCATATTTTTCCTGCATTACAAAACGACAAGGCAGGTCCAAATCTTTCATAAACGGCTCGTACAAGAATGTTTGGGTAAGTACCAAATCATTCTCATTGAGTTTGAATTGTGTAGTAAACTCTTTGAAACTATCGAATTTGCTAATACGAGTTTTTAAGTTGAATAGTGTCATTTTACAAATCTTTGATAAAATTCTTCAGTTAGTTTTTCTCTATAGTCGGGGTGTGAAATTTTTATCAAACTTTCGGCTCTCTGCCGTAGTGTTTTATATTTTAGGCTTGCTATGCCGTATTCTGTCACTACATAATCCACATCGTTGCGAGAGGTAGTCACAGCCGAGCCTTTAGTGAGGAAAGGCACTATTTTAGACACAGAGCCATTAGCGGTAGTAGAGGGCATTGCCATAATAGATATACCGCCTTTAGAGATAGCGGAACCTCGTACGAAATCAACCTGACCGCCAGTACCACTAAACTGTCTCAGTCCAATGGTTTCGGAATTTACTTGCCCCATCAAATCTACCTCTATACAAGAATTGATAGATACCACATTGTCATTTACTCCTATTACGAAAGGGTCATTTACATACTCTATTGGGTGGAGTTCTACCGAAGGATTATTTGCCACAAAGTCATACACTCGTTTTGTTCCCATTACAAACCCTGATATAATTTTCCCTTTGTGTATATTTTTTTTACTATTATCTACTACGCCAGCCTCTACTAAATCCACTACACTATCAGAAAACATTTCGGTATGTACACCTAAATGCTTTTTATCTTTGAGGAACAAAGCCACTGCATCTGGTATAGCACCTATGCCAAACTGCAGAGTAGAACCATCTTTTACCAACGAAGCACAGTATTGTCCAATACTACGCTCCACCTCAGAGATTGTAGGACGAGGAATCTCTGGTATAGCATAATCACAAGGTATTATATAGTCTATCTTCGACACATGAATACGATTATCATTACCAAAAGTATGAGGCATCTGGCAATTTATCTCTGCTATCACTACTTTTGCCTTTTCGGTAGCTGACTTAGCATAATCGCAGGAGACTCCAAAACTACAATACCCATCTTCGTCTGGTTCCGACAATGTTACTACAGCAACATCAACTGGGATTGCACCACCAAACATTTTAGGAACTTCGTAGAAAAAGCATGGAATAAAATCAGCTGCGCCGTCCATCACTGCTTTACGAGAATTACCTCCAAGAAAGTTACCTATATGGCGAAAATGTCCATAACATTCAGGCCGCATATATTCTCCCTTAGATAAAGATAGCATATGATAGACTTTTACATCAGCGAAACGCTCTCTATACCTTTCTAAAGCCTCAGAAACCAGCAACGGACTACCTGCAGTCTGAGCCATTACTATAGTATCGCCACTTTTTATAGCGGAGATAGCCTCATCTGCCGTACAAATCTTTGTTTTATATAATTCTTGATAATTCATACCAACGCCTCTTTTTTACACAGAATCCTTTTAGCCAAATCCAACAGTTCTCCATCAATATCGCTAATAACATGTATTTCATCTATATAGCCTTCAAGTTCACGCCTTACAAAACTATCTATTGTAATATCGTTAGATGGACAGTTTTTACACCTACCTTCAAGTTTTAGATATAGGCTTTTACCGTCGAAACTATCTATCGAAATATCTCCATTATGTTCTCTAAGATATGGACGAATTCTATCTTCTATGATAGAGACCACGGCTACGGTATTATTGTAATATACCTTATCCATTTTGCGACTCATCTATGCAAGCTATTTTCTTAGCCAACTCCTTTTTACTATCTAAATTGCCCTGACGAGCTATCATAATACGCTGAGCCTGAGGCGAACCAGCTCCGTGCATAGACTCAGTACGATAACCTACTGCTGCAGTACCGAGCGTGATATTCTCTATCAGTCGCAGGATTCTCATACGGTTTTCGGTAGAAATATCTACATTACCTTTCAAATATTTTTCCACATACTTACCTACCTCTGGGCTACGAAAGTCTTGTTCAGAAGGCATAGTTACCATAAGTCCTCCAGCAATATCTTCTGCCAAACGAGCTATCTCGTATGGCAATCTGGTGATATTTTGCTTACACACATTTGCTAAAAGTAAATTTATCTGGTAGTTGCCAGCTTCCATTTTTTGCCCCTCTGCAGAGCAAGCAATACCGCAAGCATAGAGAGTTTCATTGAGGTGAGTCATCTCTATCAGTTTATCTTTTATATGCGTGGCTTTCTGGGCACCATTGTATTCAGAAGCAAGAGCAGCAGCTCCTATCAACACATCGCCTACACCTACTTTGCAACCGCCATACGACTGACGATGATATCCTGCAAAGCGTTCTACCATCATACCTGAGAATTGGTATTCTCCACACATAAATATCCTATCGTTTGGCACAAATACATCGTCGAAAATCACCAAGGCTTCATGTCCGCCATACTGAGAATTACCAACATCGATATTTGCCCCTGTCTCCATCTTACGAGTATCACACGATTGCCTACCATATATCATCAAAACACCTTCGGCATCAGAAGGCACAGCAAAAGAGACAGCATAATCCTTATCTGCCTCTTTCATTGCTTGAGTAGGCATTATCAGGTGTTCGTGCGAATTGACGGCTCCTGTCTGGTGAGCCTTTGCTCCACGCACTACAATACCGTCCTCTCTTATCTCTACAATACGCAGATAAAGGTCTGGGTCGGCCTGCTGTGATGGACTAAGCGAGCGGTCTCCTTTGGGATCGGTCATAGCTCCATCTACCGTCAGGTCATTATCTTGCACATAACGCATATACTCCACAAAACGCTTATGATAGCCAGTTCCTAAAGCCTTATCCATCTCAAATGTAGTAGAATAGATAGCATTAAACGCATCCATTCCTACACAACGCTGGAAGCAGGCCGCAGTCTTTTGCCCAAGCAATCGTTGCATTTTTACCTTTTTTATAAGGTCATCTGTACTTTGATGGAGGTGACAGAAGCGATTGATAGTTTTACCTGTAATGTTTGAGGTGGCGGTCATGAGGTCGCGATACTCATCTTTTTCCGCAAGTTCGTAGGTCATAGCCACTGAATTCATCGAAGGACGAATCATAGGATGGTCTACAGGATTTTCAATTCTCTCTCCCATAAGATAAACCTTAAGGTTTAGTTTACGGAGACTTTCGATGTACTGCTTTGAAGTCATCATAACTCTTTACAAAAATAAAATTAAACAAAGATAAGTTTGCTTAATTGCTCTTTTCGTACAACGACTTTCAAACGAAAATAGTGATTTTGCTATAAATCTTTATAAATAAAAGATTGATTAGAAGGAGACATTGCCACACAGCATTTCTATAGCAGGGAAGAAACACTACAAGGCAGACTTCGACATTACTTTTTTCGCGAAAGTATTGACAAAAAAAATACGATTAAGGCAGGTCTCCTGGCTTGTCTCTCCGATAGTAGCACCTTCCCAAGATTACTCAGTGGTATATCGCTCTATCACTCCAAAGACTTACAGTTGCGCGTCAGCCCGTGATTCTCACACGGTTCCCTTTTCATTTTGACATTTTTATAAAAAACATCAAAACACCTCAAAGGTGATAGCAAAAAACAAAGAACTATAAATTCGACTTCAAAGGTACAACTTTTATTTTTATCACCAAATTTTTTATCATTTTTACTATTTACTTGGAGAAATAGACATCTACATTCTAAAGTTTTTTGTATCTTTGTAGTTTAGTTTTAATTCAAAAGAGATTCTTAATTATGAACAAGATAAAAATTTTAGACCGCGAATTTACTAAATCCATTAGCGAAGAGACTATCATCAAGCAAATAGACCGCGTAGCAGCCGAGATAAACAGAGATATGAAAGACGAAAATCCCCTCTTTATCTCTATACTCAACGGTTCGTTTATGTTTGCTTCAGACCTTATGAAGCGTATCGACTTTCCTTGCGAAATATCTTTCGTAAAGATAGCCTCATATCACGGCACAGAGTCATCTGACAATGTACTTGAACTAATAGGGCTAAAGGAGAATCTACGCGGGCGTTCAGTCGTAGTGGTAGAAGACATAGTAGACTCTGGCAAAACGATGACACAAGTATTGGAGATGCTTCGCCATAGAGGCGTTGGGCGTGTGGCTATCGCTACCCTACTATTTAAGCCTAAAGCTCTAAAATACAATCTCTCGATAGACTACGCTGCTATGGAGATACCTAACGACTTTATTGTAGGCTACGGACTCGACTACAATGGCTACGGTAGAAATCTGAAAGATATTTATACTGTCGTAATAGACGAATAACTTCAAAATCTGTTTGGATATGAAAAAGTCAGTAAAAATAGCACTATATTCAGTCGGCGGACTGTTAGCACTGGTGCTGATAGCAATCGTCGTGGCTGTTTGGTTTATATTTACGCCTACCAAACTTACACCTACGGTGCAAGACATTTTAGATAAAAACCTGAAGTGCGAATCCTCCATAAAAGATGTAGAACTCACTTTCTTTTCGACCTTTCCTGTATTTAAGATTCAGGCAAACGAGGTGATATTTATAAAGCATATAGAGGAGGCCGCAAACGACACACTACTATCAACCAAGACACTGCAAGCATCGGTAAACCCGATAAGGCTATTTTTCGACAATGAATTGATACTAACTGACATTGCCATAAACAAAGGAGTTGTGAATCTGTTTACCAACTCTAAAGGCGAACAAAACTTCGATATTTTTCCAACAGATAGCATAAAGCAACCTGACACCACTGAATTTAATCTACCTTTCGATTATATCAATTTAGACAAACTAAATCTAAATAACATCAGAGCTACATATTCAGACTATGCATCTGGTATAAAAGGTAGTATAGATAATATAGAGTTAGAAGTATTGGGAAGATTGCTAAACGATTTAGACGGGGAGGTAGAAATATCTTTATTTGCCGAAAATATCGACTTAGCAATGGATTCAAGCCAATTGCAAATAAAAACACCACGCATATCATTTAGCACAAATGGCTATAAACTCAAAGAAAAAGCCACTGGACAACTCAGTTTCTTCATCAACCAACTATTTATAGGTAAAGGTGCAGAAACTATTACATATAATAATGCATTGAAGGGAAAATTTCCATTCGAGGCTGACATTGACAAGATGCTTATTTCTCTAAAAAAAGGCTCGCATATATACCGTGAAGAAATAGGAGGTATAAATTATATTGATGTACTATATATAGACGGCAGTATAGCAAAACCAAACGAACCTATTTCTCTCGACTTGAATGTAAAGCTCGAATCAGAAGACATAGCAAAGTTCATAATGCTACTACCATCGAGCATAGAATCTACTCTGGAAGATATGAAGATAGACGGAAATATGAGCATCTCTGCCAAAATAAAAGGAGACATTACGGATAAAAGTCTCCCTCACATTTTATCTCACATAGAAATACACGATGGCAAATATAGCCAAAAAGGCTTACCTATATCTTTCAAAGACATAAACGGAGCAATTGAGGCAGATATGAATCTGACAGAAGGCAAAAATTCATCTCTTTCATTAAAAGAAATAAGTCTAAAAACAGGCACTTCGGAAGCTATAGTAAATGGTTCTATCGACGACTTGATGGGAGAAATGTTATGCTCACTAAACATAAAAGGCGACCTCAACTTCGCCGACTTCAAAGGATTTATGCCTGATAGTATGAGTTTAAAAGGAGCAGGGCAAACGGACCTTAACATGGCATTTACGGTATATGACATAAAGAACTTCAATCTAAAAAAAATAAAGGCTGATGGCTCTATCCTCGCTCGCAACATAGATTTCAATCTGCAGGACTCTATGCTACTATCTATGCCGAAAGCAAATATCAGACTAAATCTACCTTCAACAAACAAGAGAAACAAACATTTTGCAGAGTTGATAGAGGTTGATTTAAGTCAAGCCTCAAGAGCTGACTTCAATATGGTAGGTACACTTCAGGCTGGTCTTACTTTACCTAAAATGAATATAGGACTTTCTGATATTTCAGACACAAAAGTTCCTCTACAGGTGCGTTGTGGATATAATTTAGGAAGCCTTGAGGTAAAGATGGATACTATAAAAGCTTCTATAGACAATCCGAGAGGTGATTTCTATATGACTCCTAACACAGCAGACAAAAATCTGTCTTCATTTTTCATAGCTCTCTCTTCGCCTGCTATCAATGCCGATTATGGCAAAAATATTACTATAAACACCAAGGCTATAGACCTAAATGGTAGTATTACTCTAAACTCAGAGGCAGACAACTTTATCTCTCAATTTTCTCCAAATTTAGATGCGAAAGTAAATAGCCTAAATATAAATACCAGCCTTACAAAGACTACGCCGAAAGTTCCTGTAATAGACTTTTCGCTTACACCAGAGAAGCTGAAGATAAACCAAAGTCGCATAGTATTGGAGAAATCAGACTTCAACCTATCTGGCATAGTAACCAACATTGAGGAATATCTAAAAAATGAAAATGTATTGGTGGCAAACCTCAATCTGACATCAGATATGGTCAATGTAAACGAACTTATGGATTTAGCAAGCGGATTCGGAGCAAAAGACTCTACCGAGAAAGCCATTTTAGAGGAGAAGCCTACTGACGGAGAAAAAGACCCTTTTATGGTTCCTTGGAATGTAGATTTGCTACTTAATACAAATGTATCACACGGAAAAGTAGCAGAAACAGACATATACGACCTCGGAGGAAAACTAATGATAAAAGACGGTGTATTAGTCTTAGAGCAAATGGGTTTTACTTGCGAGGTTGCAAAAATGCAATTGACGGCAATGTATCGTTCGGAGAGGAAGAATCATCTTTTTGCAGGAATAGACTTCCATCTACTTGATATAGAGATAGATAAACTTATAGATATGGTACCTCAGATAGATACCATAGTACCTATGTTAAAGTACTTCAAAGGCAAAGGGGAGTTTCACCTCGCTGCAGAAACATATCTTAAGTCTAACTACGACATCAAGTACTCTACCCTACGCGGAGCCTCATCCATAGAGGGGAAAAACCTTGTATTGCTCGATAGTGAAACATTCGATAAATTGTCAAAAATACTTCTGTTCAAGAAAAAAACAGAGAATATAGTAGACTCTCTATCCGTAGAACTTACAGTATTTAGAGACGAAGTAGAACTGTTCCCATTCCTTCTGGCAATGGATAAGTATCAAGTAGTACTGCAGGGTATGTATAATCTATCAAACAACTATAAAATAAATGCCGAGACAATATCTCCTATCAAGATAGGAGTGGATTTGAAATCGTCTCCAAAGGGCGGATTAAAACTCGACAAACTAAAGTTGCTCAACCTAAAGTATGGCAATCTATTTAAGCCAGAGAAACGCAACGCTACTCAACAACAGATAATGGAACTCAAAAAGATGATTTCAGACGCTCTAAAGTCCAATGTAAAAGAATAAATCACCATATTTTCCCTTAAAAAAATAAATATGCTAAAAATCGCAATATCAAACGAATCTATATCTATAAAACTAATAGAAAAGACGCTCCAACAGGCTGGACTCGATGTTATGATTTCTCCAGAGACAGAAGATATACTTCTCTCTCGCAGATTTCCTTCGGAGGTAAGGTTTATGTCGAACTCGCAGATTATGCAAGCTCTAAAATTTGGGCAACAAGATGTGGCTATCATAGACTCATACATACTTGACGAACTGGGGATACCATACAAGCCTATATATTCGTTTGAGGAGACTCGTATGCCGATGTCTATATTCGTTCCAAGCACAGTAAAATATCGTAGCCTTAGAATGTTTATGACTTCAAAAATTGCCTCTTTTGCTCCAAATCTACTTAGAGCATACCTAAAGGAGAAGCGAATAAGGAATGTAACTATCATAGACGACCCGACACCGCAGAAGGCTGTAAAAATGGGTATTGCCGACTTCTTTGCCGACTTCACTCCTATAGTAAAATCTCCTCAACATATACCTACAGAAACTTTTCTACAATCTCGACTTGTAATGCTAATAAGCCCAGAGATATTGCCAGAGAAGCGAGATGTCTTTGTAGACGAACTGATATTCCGCCTCGACTCCGTAGTAAAGGCTTCGAGCAAAGTAAAGGTAGAGATAATGTGCGACGAGAAATATATCAATAAGATAGTAGCACTTATCAGCGGTTTAGACGAAAATATGCTGATACTATCTTCTTTCAACAAACAGAAGATTATCATCCAAATGCTTGTAGACGAAAGACAAATATGGGACATACAACACTATCTAAAAGAGTTAAAGGTAGATAGAATTTTAGTACAAGAGGTTGCAAAAATTATAGTGTAACGGCAAGGAAAATATAGACGGATTTGTGTAAAACGAAGTAGTAACCAATACTTTTTCTTCCCCTAATGGCATTCGACATAAAAACACTCCGAGAAGAATTAAGTCTATCGCAGATAGAGGCTGTAACATACAACGAAGGTCCTTCTGTAATAGTAGCAGGAGCAGGGTCAGGTAAAACACGCGTCTTGACCTATAAAATCGCATACCTCATATCGCAAGGTTTGCCTGCCAGCAGCATTATGGCTCTGACATTTACCAATAAGGCCGCTCGAGAAATAAAGCAGAGGCTACAGCAACTCGTAGGCGACAAACTCTCTAAATACCTTTGGACAGGCACATTCCACTCCGTCTTTCTCCGTATCCTAAAACAAGAGTCAGACCTCATAGGCTTCTCAAAAGAGTTCGTCATATACGATACTCAAGATAGCAAATCATTAGTAAAGTCTATCATAAAGGAGATGAAACTCGATGAGACCATCTACCAGCCTTCGTCTATATTCAATAGGATATCGTCATTGAAAAACCGACTTATCCTACCACAAAACTACAAACGAAACGGAGAATGGCTCACCACAGACCTACACTCTGGCAAGCAACACTTCGCCGACATCTATGAGCAGTATTGTAATCGCTGTAGAGATAATAATGCTATGGACTTTGACGACCTGCTGATTCACACTTTTTTCCTACTAAAAAATAACCCAGATGTACTTGAAAAATATCAAAAACGATTTGCTTTTTTTCTAATAGATGAGTATCAAGATACTAACATCGCCCAACATCGTATAGTATCGCTACTGGCAGGCTTACATAAACGCATAGCCGCAGTAGGAGACGACGCCCAGAGCATATACTCTTTCCGCGGAGCTAATATAGATAATATACTCAATTTCAAGCAAGACTTCCCAGAGACTCGTATATTCAAACTCGAGGAGAACTACCGCTCTACACAAAATATAGTAGGTGCAGCCAACTCTTTGATAGAAAAAAATCGTCACCAAATACCTAAAAAAGTCTTTTCAAACCTTGCAATAGGCGACAAAATAAAGGTATGGAGTTGCTTTACAGACCGTACCGAAGCCGACCAAGTGGTAACAGAGATAGAACAAGCAATAAAAAGGCAGGAAAATCCAGAAGGCATAGCCATTTTATATAGAAATAACGCTCAAAGCCGTGTATTCGAAGACGCTCTACGCAATAACGGAATCCCATACCGAATACTCTCTGGCAGTAGTTTCTATTCACGCAAAGAGATAAAGGACATTTTAGCCTATATGCGTTTAGTTATCAACCATTTAGACGAAGAGAGCCTAAAACGCATTATCAACTACCCTACTCGCGGAATAGGAGAAAAGACTCAGGCTATGCTGTTACAATACGCCCACGAAAAACACATAAATGCTCTCAATATAATTTTCGATATTGACCACCACTCTATATCTATCAACTCTGGAGCAAAAGGCAAGCTCAAACGGTTCGGAGAACTCATCACATCTCTTTCTATTTTCTACAAAGAGAATAACGCATACGATACGGCCGAAAAGATAGTTAATGAAAGTGGCATACTGCAAGAATTTTCCTCTAATAGCGATCCAGATAATGCCTCGAGACGAGAGAATATCCGCGAACTTATGTCTGCTATATACGAGTATTGCCAACGGAAAATAGCCTCAGGCGACGACAACCCTTCGTTAGCAGACTTTCTGTCGGAGGTATCGCTACTTACAGACCAAGAAGATAGCGAGGAGGACAAGAAAAATGCTGTAACTCTACTCACTATCCACTCCGCCAAAGGGTTAGAGTACGACACAGTATTTATTGTAGGACTGGAAGAAGAAATACTTCCTTCATCTATGTGCAAAACTGAATACGAGATAGAGGAGGAGCGAAGACTACTATATGTAGCTATGACTCGAGCTAAACGACATTGTTTTTTATCCTACACAAAAACTCGTTTCCGATGGGGAAGCATACTTTATCCGCAACCAAGCCGTTTCCTCGAAGATATCGACTTAAAGTTCCTCGAAATGCCAGAGATGTTTACACAGTACGAAGACACCGTCTTCAATCCCAAGGCACCGCAATCGCCTTTTCCGTCTCTATCTGGGCAACCATCATTTAGAAAAAAGAGTAGCCACAAAGACTCTTTTTCTTCTACCACATCGTCTAATACGCTATACGAACCTACTAGCAAGTTTAAGTCTATACCGAAAGACACCTGCACATCGCCTATCAATTGCGATTTTTCTATAGGAGACACTGTCAATCATTCTGTATTTGGAGAAGGCAAAGTATTAGAAATTTTATCAGACCAAGGCAACCATAAAGCCAAAGTAGATTTCAAAACAGTAGGCACGAAAACCCTACTGCTGAAATATGCCAAACTACAAAAAATATAAAAAGAGGATAGAATTATCTATCCTCTTTTTATATTTTGCAGATATACTGAAAAAGTGTTACCTTTGTAAGTTTTTAATTGTTTCATTAGCAGACATTGACAATGAAGAATATGAATTTTCTGAAGACTATTGCCATAGCATTTTCTATAATGGCTATCCCATACACTGTCTCTGCACAGCAGGAAGACACTACTCGCAACATTAGAAATGTACAAATAGAGCGAGAATACACCCCAGAGGTAATGCAAGTAGAGCGTCCTAATATCAATATGAGCATAGAGGAGATAAAAATACAGAAGTCTAACCCTATGTTTAGCAAATACAATTCGCTTTACCAGACTCCACAAACTCCATTAATTACAATTCAACCAGCAGAATATGGAGCATTAAATCGTATTGAAGACAACAAAGGATTTCTACGCGTAGGGGCAGGATTTTTGTTCAATTGGTTAGCTGATTTCTGGTACCCTGTATGGAATAGCGAAGAGGGATACTTCGACATACGATTACATCACAGCGGTTTTTATACTCTACGCCGTAATGGACAAAATTCCAAACAACTGTTAGACACAGATTTGGGCATTACATTCCATAAAAACTTTGGCAACAATCAGTTATATCTTTCCGCCAAGTACGCCAACGAGTCGTTCAATTACTATGGCTATTTAGCAGAATATCCTATAGAAAACGACATAAAATTCGACTCTGTATTCTCGCCACGACAGTCATTCAACAAAGCTGATTTTTCTATAGGAATGCGTACAAAAAAACGAGATGATAGAGAATGGTTGTGGGATGCTAGTCTAAACTATAAACTACTCAACACTCGCAATCACCTAACAGAACACAACATCAACGCTATCGCTACAATAGACAAACTGCTTGGCGACAATGCCTTTGTAGCCGAAGCAGGTGTCCAAACATATTTCTACAGCCATCGCGATAGTATTGAGCGTAGGATACGACCTATACCATACGGAATAGACCAAGAGGAGTGGAAAACAAATCTAATACTATATGCTCGTCCTGCTTTCCTATGGAATATAGACAATATCCGAATTAGGCTTGGAGCAAATCTATTTTCAAGTTTCGGCAAAAAATCATTTATAGGTATTTCGCCTGATGTAAAAATCGACTATTTGGTAAGGGATTTCCTCAATCTATATGCAGGTATTGGTGGCAACTACGAAGCAAACTCTCTTTGGAGTATTACAGAAGAAAATCGCTACTACAATCTGAGTGGAGCGATGAAAAACACCTACACTCCGTTTGATGTATTCGCTGGTCTAAAAGTAAAAATCATAAAAGGAATGATGTTTGATGCTTCTGTATCATACAAGTATGTATTCAATGAGATTTTTTACAAAAACAATGCTATGATAGAACGAGGTGCTAATGTAGATACCACATACAATCGCTACTTCTCGGCTGAATACAATGACGGAGGCAAGTTTGAGGCAAAAGCCAGACTTACATATAATATCAAAGAGAGAGCAAATATCTATGCTTCTATGATTTTCAGTAAATGGTCGCTCAAACAAGACCCAGCGAATCTTGGAGTATTCCTGCCTTGGCATACACCTGAATGGGCAGTAAATACGGGAGCTGACTTCCAAATAGGCAATGGATTTTTTGGAAATGTGGCATTCTATTTTCTTTCGAAGACCAAAGCCGAACTTGTAGCCGATATAGTACCAGAAGGAATTGCTAATACCTATAACGAGCAAGTAATAGTAACGCTTCCAGCTACATACGACCTAAATCTTGGATTAGGCTACAATATAAATCCAAATCTATCACTATTTGGAAAGTTCAACAACATTTTAGCCTTATCTTCCAAACTAAATGCAGAGCCTTGGCTTGGATATAGAACTATGGGCTTCAATGCACTAATTGGAATAACTGCTAAATTCTAATCAAAACAGATGAAATTAGCAATAATCAACGGGCCTAATCTAAATCTATTAGGAAGAAGAGAACCAGAGATATATGGCTACCAATCATTCGAGGAGTATTTCTCTTACCTAAAAGCGGAGTTTCCGCATATAGAATTAGAGTATTTCCAAAGTAATTCGGAAGGTGATTTGATAAATGCCATACAGAGATACGGATATGATTCAGATGGAATAATCCTAAATGCTGGCGGATATTCACATACATCTATCGCCATAGCAGATGCAGTAAAAGCCATTCCAGCTCAAACGATAGAAGTACATATATCCAATATATTCTCACGCGAAGAGTTTCGTCACCACTCATACATAGCACGCTATGCCGTAGGCTCTATCATTGGATTAGGGCTAAACGGATATAAACTCGCTGTAGAGTGGTTCAATAAATAACACAATCTATTTAATTACCAATAAATATCTATTTTTAAGATGAAAAAACTACTTATAAAAAGTTTGATAGCAGTCGCTTTTATTTTTTCAATCGTATCGTGCAATAAGACAAAAGATGAACCAACAGCCACAAACATCTATTCTATAGAGTTGGAAAATTATGATGAAGTTTCATCTGCAATAGACGAACTGGAGATAATACTTCACTCTAATGTTACAGAGAACAATCTATCTCTTGGCCGCTTTCCATTCAATAGCCAAAAAATAGAGTTCCCTACACCTACATCTATACCAGATGATATATTTAGCCTATTTAAAACAGGTTTTAATATGGATATTTCTAAAATGCAGTTCAGCAACGAAGCTATGAAAAACGCTTTTGTAGTTATAAACTTCTATAAAGACGGGAAAGAGTTAGATGCAACACTAAACGGTTTTACACGAGCAAAGAACACAATGGTTATGACAAATATGATGTATGCTGACAGAGATTGCGATGTGACAGGTGAGGCACAAGACGACTATGGCTTCTCCTACACATACGATATGCATATAAAGAATGGATACAATGTAGTTTATACTATCATAGACGAGAACACATATAACGCTCGCATACAGACCGAGTTTTCTGAGCCAATATCTTGGCAAGTATCATTACACTAACTTAGATATGCCTAAAAGGTTTATTATCAGCGGAGGAGGTACAGGAGGACATATTTTCCCGGCCGTAAGCATAGCAGGTGCTTTGAGAGCAAGATACCCAGACTGCGAAATCCTATTTGTAGGAGCTAATGGCAGAATGGAGATGCAACGAGTGCCTGAGGCTGGATATAGCATCGTAGGGCTTGATGTAAGAGGTATCGAACGAAAGAATCTCCTAAAAAACTTCAGTGTTATTTTCGACTTTATAAAAAGTTGTATCAAGGCTAAGCAGATAGTACGCGAGTTTGCTCCAGATGTGGCCATAGGCGTAGGCGGATATGTATCTGGAGCGGCTATGTGGGCTGCCTCTTCGCTTGGAGTTCCAGTAGTGCTTCAAGAGCAAAACTCTTTTGCTGGACTGACTAATAGGTTTTTAGCAAAAAGAGCCAGTGCTATATGTGTAGCATACGATAAAATGGAGCGTTTCTTCCCAGCAGATAGAATCTTCAAAACAGGCAATCCCGTAAGGCAAAACATATTAAACAATGATATAAACAAAGAAGAGGCATATCAGTATTTTTCTTTAGATAAAAATAAGAAGACACTACTCGTAATAGGCGGTTCGCTCGGGGCAAAGACTATAAATCAAAGTCTTTTGTCTGCGATAGACGAACTGCAAAGCTCTCCATTCCAAATAATATGGCAAACAGGCAGACAATATTTTCCCTCTATCAAAGAGGAGTTTTATAGTCGTGGGCTAAATAAAATCGCAGACTGCAAACCTATAATTTATAGCAATATGTATGTGTCAGACTTTATATCGCGTATGGACTACGCCTACTCCGTAGCAGATGTAGTAATATCGCGTGCAGGAGCCAGTTCCATATCCGAGCTATCTATTTTAGGCAAACCGTCGATACTTGTTCCTTCTCCAAATGTAGCTGAAAATCATCAGTTTCACAACGCAATGGCTCTAAAGCAAGAAAAAGCAGCCGTATTGGTAGAAGACCACGAAGCCTCATCAAAACTTATTACCGAAGCCTTAACGCTCCTTGCTGATATTGAGCGACAAGTGACTTTTAGCAAAAACATCAAAAAAATGGCTTTCGAGGAATCGGCTGAAAAGATAGTAGATACTATTTCTAAATTTATACAATAATTTTGCATTTTATATAAAAGGTATGGCAAACGAATTGACTAAACAAAAAATTTTAAGCGAAGTAAAGGCTTATTTCGGTGTAGCAATAGGTTTATTTCTATATGTTGTAGCCTGGGTAGCATTTCTTATTCCAAACAAGATTGTAGGAGGAGGTGCTACTGGATTTGCTACCGACCTCCATTTCCTTACAGGAGGCAACTTAATTTCAGTAGCCACAGGATTTTTCGCAGTAAATCTCATACTTTTAGCAATCGGTTTCTATACATTAGGTAATAGTTTTGGAGCTAAAACCATATTTGGCATTATCTTCGTATATATACTTCTACGAGTATTGCCCGAACCTCATTTTATCACCGATTCGTTTGAGGATAGCGACAAACTGATTTGTGCTATTATCGGTGGAATAGTCTCAGGTTTAGGTATAGCTATTGCGTTTCAGAATGGAGGAACGGCAGGTGGCACAGACATCGTAGCAATGATAATGACAAAATACCGCAACATATCGCCGGGCAAAGTATATCTATACGCCGACCTTATGATAATAGGTGCATCGTTTTTTATTGATTTCAACTTTCGCACTATAGTGTACGGATATGTACAAATGCTTGTATTCTCGTACTCTGTAGATTTGTTCCTATCGGGATCAAAACAGTCGGTTCAGATTTTCATCATATCGCAAAAATACGAAGAGATAGCTCGCCGTATAAATTTAGAAGCCAACAGAGGCGTTACTGCCCTTGAGTCTGTAGGCTGGTATAGCCAGACAAAGACAAAAGTCCTTATGGTGCTGACCCGCAAAAAAGACGCAAAAGAAATCCACTCTATCATACAATCCGTAGATCCAGAAGCCTTTACTACCGAGACATCGGTAATAGGAGTTTACGGCAAAGGATTTGAGGCTTTGAAAAAATAAAAAACATTCAAAATATGAAAAAAGCTATTATTTTAGCCAATGGAGACTATCCTAAAAAAAGCAAAAATTTAACACTTATACAAAATGCCGAAACTGTAGTATGTTGCGACGGGGCAGCCAATGAATACATCAAGCAAGGCAACATTCCAACCTATATTGTAGGGGACTGCGACTCGCTTTTGCCAGAATACAAGGTTCAATTCGAGGAGCGAATACACATAGTATCAGACCAAAGCATCAATGACCAGACCAAAGCCGTCTTGTTTCTAAAAGAAAGAGGCTTTGATACAATAGACATCTTCGGAGCCACAGGCAAACGAGAAGACCATACTTTAGGAAATATCTTTCTGCTGGCTGAATATCTGAACCTAAATATGGAGATAAAAAGCCATACCGACTATGGGTATTTCCAAGCCTGCCGTGGCGACAACACTTTCCACTGTACTCCTCGTCAGCAAATATCCATATTTAATATCAATGCCAAAAATCTCAAATCCAAGGGTCTTGTGTATCCTATCTACGACTTCACTGCCCAATGGCAAGGTACGCTCAACGAGACTATCGGCTATGACTTTGCTATTTCAGCTGAAGGAGATTATATTGTATTCTTCTCTGACGATGTGAAAAATTTTTAACTAATCATTTTTTTTCTTTAACTTTGCAACATATTTCAAAACTAATAACAATTAAAAAAATAAAAAATATTTTATTATGTATAGTTATTGGGATATGCTTCATATCCTGTAAAAAAGAAGAACAAACTATAGATTCAGTAGAACTATATTACAAAGGGCGTACAGTAATACACTCTACATTCAATGTTCCATTAAAGTTTTATGCAAACGGCAAACTTGTTTTAGAGATGTTACTTTGGAGCTTAGATTCCACATTAGAGAGTGGAAGATATACACTATGCCCAGACAAACCAAGTGGTGGTTGGTCTGAAAAAGGAAATATAAATAAAACCTTTTCTCGAGAACATTGTTTTTGGAACGGCAGATTGATAAAAGACGGATACATAGATGTAAATAAATATGGGAATAAATACACTTTCCATATAAACCTGATAGATGTAAAAGGCAAACAACTTATAACTGAATACTCTGGCAATATAGCAAACAAAACATCTTCAACAATCACACCATACTTAGGTTTTTTCAATAGTTTCAGTTTAGAAAAAACAAAAAAGTTTGTTGATGGGAAAGCAACAGATGTGTTTATAGTAAGCGCTCGTACTGGCGATTGGTTAAGTGTGTATTACCGAGAAATACATATATTTTTCCGAACAGAATCTATGACCTTCCCAGAAGGATATCACTCTATAAAAGACACGGAAACATACCCCGCTTATCTATACAGAGAACAGTTTTGTGGGCAACAAGCAAATATAGTTTCTGGTTCATTTTCTATCACTCCTACAAGCTCATATCCTCCATACAGGTTAGATATGGATATTACTACAGAAGACGGAGAGCATATTCTGGGTAATTATATAAACGGAGAACTGTATTCTGTTGATCCATCTGAATTTTAGCCACATATACCAATGGTAATAAAAAAAAGCTAAGCAAACGCATCAAATATGCTTGGCTTTTTTTATTTTCCTATTTTTTAGTACCTTTGCTGACGATTTTACAAACTCTTAATTTCATAAAAACAAAATGATAGCTCTTACTAATACATCTTATCAATTTCCAGCACAAGAGGCTGTATATCACGGCAAAGTACGCGATGTATATACCATAGGCAAAGAACTTGTCATGGTTACTTCCGATAGAATTTCTGCTTTCGATGTAGTAATGCCTCGTGGCATTCCTCATAAAGGACAGATACTAAACCAAATAGCCTCAAAGTTTTTAGACGAAACTACCGATATATGCCCAAACTGGAAAAAGGCGACTCCAGACCCTATGGTTACTTGTGGTATAATGTGCAAAGGATATCCAGTAGAGATGATTGTCAGAGGATACCTCTGTGGAAGTGCTTGGAGAGAATACAAAAATGGGGCAAGAGAACTCTGCGGTGTAAAATTACCTGATGGAATGAGAGAAAACGAAAAGTTTCCTACACCTATTATTACTCCGACTACTAAGGCTGAAATAGGACAGCACGACGAAAATATCTCTCGCGAGGAGATACTTCGTCAGGGACTTGTGCCTGAGAAAGAGTATGAAGTGTTAGAAAGATACGCATTGGGGCTTTTCAATAGAGGACAAGAAATTGCAGCAAAACGAGGACTTATTCTCGTAGATACCAAATATGAATTTGGCATAGCAGACGGCACTATCTACCTTATGGACGAGGTGCATACTCCAGACTCTTCTCGATATTTTTATAAAGACACATACGAAGAACTATTTGCAGAGGGCAAACCACAACGACAGTTATCGAAAGAGTTTGTGCGCGAATGGCTTATGGATAATGGTTTTCAAGGCAAAGATGGACAAGCCTTGCCAGAAATGACCGACGAAGTAGTGCGTAGTATATCGGAGCGTTATCAGGAACTTTACGAGCAAATTATAGGAGAAAAGTTTGTGGCTGACGATAGCCAAGACATAGAAAAACGCATATATCAAAATGTTTTGAACTATCTCAACAACAAATAAGAATCTATTTACTAAAAGAGGAGAACCTCAAATGGTCTCCTCTTTCTTTTATCTATACTTACTCTCCGTAGTAATCTCTTCTATCATAGATAGATAACTCTGATAGCGACTTTCTGCTATATCTCCATTCTCTAAGGCTCTAATCACAGCACAATCTGGCTCATGCAGGTGGGTACAGTTAGGATAGCGACAATTTTTACTTTCTCTGAAAATCTCTATAAAATAGTGCGAAACCTCTTCTTTATGCATATCTACAACTCCAAACCCTTTGATACCCGGCGTGTCGATTATGTAAGTATTATTGCCAAGTTCGTAAATCTCCGAAAATGTAGTAGTGTGCATTCCTTTATTATGTACCGAAGATATTTCAGATGTTTTAGCCCTATATTCACCTAAAAGTGCATTGATAAGCGTAGATTTTCCTACTCCTGAATTCCCTGAAAGCAATACCACCTTACCCATTATTTTTTCCTGCAGTTCTTTCAAAGTATTACAATCTAAAGCACTTATCACAAGGCTTTCGTAACCTATACGAGCATATTTTTTCAATATATTTTGCAACTCATCTAACTCTGTTCTTGAAAGCAAATCAACTTTATTTACAACCAAAATAGCAGGAACTCTATAGGCTTCGGCAGACGCAAGGAAACGGTCTATAAACACAAGCGAAGTCTCTGGTTGCTTAAGCGTAAAGACAAGCAAAGCTATATCTATATTCGATGCGATAATGTGTATCTGCCTCGATAGATTGGTAGGTCGACGAGCGATATGATTTCTTCGTGGAAGTATCTTAGAAATCTGGTTATTTTCATCTACCTCTACCATATCGCCTACTACTACAGGGTTTGTGCTACGAAAACCTTTTGTACGAAGAGTTCCTTTGAGTTTACACAAACGAGTAGTAGAGTCTTCAAACTTTACTTTTATATCACTACCTGTATTTTTTATTACCAATCCCTGCATAAGATGTTACTTTACGGAGAGCAAAGTTAATCTTTTTTTGAGAAAAATTTATATACAACATCTAATCTATAGTTTATCAAAGAAAACACGAGCGTAATTACTATATTTTTTCTCACTGAAATATAAACAATTAGCCCTATATTACCGAAAAACTGTCAAAATAATTTTGCCAAATAAAAAAAAAGCATTACTTTTGCAATCCAAAATTAAACAATGCCTCTTTAGCTCAGTTGGCCAGAGCACGTGATTTGTAATCTCGGGGTCGTTGGTTCGAATCCGACAAGAGGCTCTTAATTTTTTTGGGCAGTTACCAGAGTGGCCAAATGGGGCTGACTGTAACTCAGCTGGCTTACGCCTTCGGTGGTTCGAATCCATCACTGCCCACAAACAAAACTTGCGGAAGTAGCTCAGTTGATAGAGCATTAGCCTTCCAAGCTGAGGGTCGCGGGTTTGAGCCCCGTCTTCCGCTCTAATTCTCCAGCAAACCTCTATACTGAAAAGTATGGAGGTTTTTTATCTTCACATAATACATCTCGCTACAAAAAAAACATTGCCCAGCCTTGGGGGACTGAGCAATGTAATTGTATGTATTA
>R18__coassemble_1393_pt1 | contig 32928 bp, 24 predicted proteins | sample R18__metabat2_low_PE_054 | metagenome-assembled genome bin R18
AGTTGTAACATTCGTTGCAGGTAAAGTGGTTACCACTGCTGGGTCGATTTCTACACTATGTACGAGTATGTTATCTAACCTGATGTGATTGTCTGCATTGTAGACCGTAGACTCTGCATAGAAACCTATTCTGATATTTTGCCCTACATATTGAGAAAGATTGATAGTGTATGTAGTAGCCGTATCAGGTATCTGATTTAATACATAATCACCGGGAGCAGCAACATCGTTATTCCAGATTGTTAAATTGTCATTAGACCAAGTATGACCATTATCAGTAGCAATAGCTACTATGAACCTATCGTCTGTACCAGTAGTCTGTGCCGGATTAGGGGAGTTGTATGATGTAAAAGCCAAATCAAACTCAAGAACGGCTCCTTGCAGTGTGTCCGGTAGGCTTATGACAGGAGTTATCAACCAATCGTGTTTGCTTGTGTCGTATAGATTACACTTAACATGCTTTGAAGGTATACCGTTATGAGTGTTATCTATAGTCCAAGAATACTGACCTACATAAGAAGACAAACTGTTTGGGTCGGCTATCATATCGTGTATCATAGCTGCTCCTAATGTCCAGCAGTCTATAGGTATTGCAATAGTATTTGTGAAGTTTTCAGAGAATGGAAGAGCCATTATCTGACATAGTGTTTCAAATACTATAATATCAGAGAAAGCACTTTCGTCCTCGCCTGGTATACATATTGCTTTGACTTTTACTTCGTATTTTGTAGAAGGCTCAAGTCCTGTAAGACTATAGGCATTGCTATTGGTATTAACTATGCTCCATTCAGTATCCGTCTCTTTTTTGTAATAAAGACTCCAGCTTGTCTCGCTATCGCCTGCTATCCATGATACATCAGCAGAAGTATCTGTGATGGACATTGCATCTACATGTAAATCAGTAGGTTTATAACAAGTTGGTAGTAAATTCAAATTGATTTCGTCAAGATAAATATCTACTGCATCTACTACCTGTTTTGTTCTAAACGCAATGTATTTATGAGTAGCAGGAACATTCGCTAATGATACTTCAGCTTTGAACCACTCCATTTTTACATTTGTAGTAAGATTTTCTACCAAAACAAATGTATTAGTATCAGTTGGGTCAGACATTACTCCTACCTCGAATTCAGCATGACTGGTATTGTATGTAGCTACATATTTGTACCAGAAGCTTATCTCTACGGTAGAAAGTGGAGTCGCTATCTCTGGTGTAACAATCATATTTTGAGGCATAGTACTTGTATTGCGGAAATACAAAGCCGTGCCTATATTATCATGACTCTGAGATGTAGATACAGATACATAAGGATATACAGTATATCCACTTATGGCATTATAAGGTCTTGTCCAGCAGATAGGGGAGTAGTCGTTATTAGCGTCTTGTGTAGCAAACGATTCGCTCCAAGGTACTGTAACCATTCCACAAGAAGTGGTAAATACATAAGCATCAGACCAACCGCCATATTCTCCATTGTCGCAAACAGACCTAATCCATATATTATACTGCTGAGCGTATGATAGACCTGCAATCTGAATAGTATCATTGGTAATATCTACAATGTTTGTAGTATCTATCGTAGATACAGTAGATGGAGACAGAACATACTGCCAAGCATTCTGTCCTGTAGGGGCAACAAACGCTATAGTGGCTGTATCTCCACTCATTGACAAAAGAGAAATGTTAGATACAGGCAGACAAGTAGGTGCTTCTACTATCTCTATGTCGTCAAGCCAATAATACCAATTGTTTGTCTGAGGTACATTAGGTAAAGAGCCATAACGGAAAGCTATGTAGCGATTGTCGCCATTGTCGATAATAGAACCAAATATAGCCTCCCACTCTACATATGATTTATATGTAGTACCGTTATTACAAGTTTTTACAGGAATAAATGTAGAAGCATCTGCAGGGTCTGACATTACACCTACTTGAATTGCTCCACAGGAACTACCTTCTTTATTTAGCTTGAAGTTTATTTGCAACTGTTGTAAAGGAACATTTGCTTTAGGTAATACTAAATAAGAAGGATTAGAGTCTGCAAATTTGATAGCATTAGTCGTAACGCCATCGCTCGAACTTGCTCCTACTACACCTGGAAAACCGTAAACTGTGGCAGTAGTGATTCTATTCCAGCAATCAGGAATTTTGTTTGGAATAGTATTGATTTCTATAGAATTGAAGTCCTCTGTAAAGCCTAATCCAAGCGTAGCGCTACATGTGGTTTTGAATGTATAAACATTGCTCCAAGTGCCTTTACTATTCGTGCCACATACAGCTCTTACCCATAGTTTATAAGAGGTAGATGCTTGAAGCCCTGTTATAGTAAATGGATTTGTAGTTGCTAATACTGCAGATTGTGCGTCTGGAGCATTAGTAGTGCTATTGTCAGTCAATACATACTCCCATTGAGTTTCGTCTCCATTTGATGTGATATTTACTCTAACGGAAGTATCTGTAAGGTTGCCAAATGATACATTGTCTAAAGGCAGACAGTCAGGTATAGAATCCACCACGATATTATCTAACCAATAAGAATAATATTGATTCTGACTGGCTCCTGCCACATCTCCAAATCTGAAAGCAATATATCTGTTTTCGCCATTATCCACTACATTTTCGAAAGTAACGATATGAGAAATAAACTGTTTGTATATAGATCCGTTGTCAAACTCGCTGATTACTTGGAATGTAGTAGTATCGCTTGGGTCGCTCATTATACCTACTTGTAGTTTTCCACAAGAAGATCCTTCTCTGTTTAGGTCGAAAGATAGCATATATGTGCTTAAATCTCTCTCTAACATAGGAGTAATAAGGAATTGAGGTTTTGAACCGTAAAATTTTACGCTCTTAGTAGTCAATCCATAGCTGGCATATGTGCCTACTACTTGTGGTAAAGATGTAGTAACTGTAGAGTAATAGTCCCAACAATAAGGAAGAGTGCCTGTTGTAGTATTGTCAAAATTCTCATTTATTGCGGAAAATGGCAAACACTCTGTACGGAACGACATTGTATTAGAGTATTCACTCATATCGCTATCAGAGCAAACGGCTTTTACTCTAACTATATATGAAGTATTTGCTTGGAGACCAGATAGTGTAGCATTCGGAGTATTCTGAACGCGTCCCGCTACTACAGTCCACGCTGAGTCTGTTTCCCCCTTATATTCTACTATCCATTCGGTTTCAGATAAGCCAGCACTCCAATTGATACGAGCAGCGTCTGTAGAAACGGAGTCAAGTATTACATGAGAAGGAGCAGGACAAGATGGAATAGTTTGAACCCTTACATTGTCTATGTAGCAGGAAGGATAAGAGTTGTCGTTGCCGTCATACACTAAAGAGAATACAATTTGTCTATAGTCTGGCGATAAATTGTTTAGCAATACAGTATTTCTATCCCAATTGGTATTGTCAGGACGAATATCAGCCACAAGCATATACGAAGTAGTGTCGCCTGGTATAATGGCTCCTACTTGAATATGAGCGTTTGAAGATGTAGAATTTTTCCTCAAAGAAAATTCTACTTGTGCTGTATTCAGAGGCTCTGAGAAGATAGGAGATGCCACAGATTGTCTCAAAACTTCTGAAGTGTAGAACATCATATACAAGCTTCCTTGGTCGGCATTTCCTGTACTTGCTATATTAGGATATGAAGTGTAATCGTCATAGTAAGAGTCGTACTCACTATAAGAACCCTCATATATTTGCCAGCAAGAATAGTGGCTTGTACTTGTGGTAGTAGTATCGCCTTCGTAGAAATTCTCTGTCCAGCCTATTGTTACTGGAGAACAACCTTTTTCGAAATTTACCGTTAGCCAGTTGCTATAACTATTGTCATCACATACCGCTCTTACTCTCACCTGATATATAACTCTATCGGCCAATCCTGTTAGAGTGCAAGTTGGTTCATTTACAGTTTGTGATTGCCACTCTGTTTCGTTTTGTTGTTTCCACTCAACCTGCCATTGAGTAGCTCCTTGGCTTGAAGCAATTGATATAATGGCGGTATTAGCATCTGCTCCTTCAGAAATATCTATGCTATCTACAGACATACAGTCTGGTAGAGGATGTATCTCTATATTATCTACATAGGCGGTAACTCCTGTAGTATAGTAGCTTGTACCGAGGTCTTCAAATTTGAAAGCCAGATGTTTGTGTGTTGCTGGAGCAGACGAAAGGTCTACAAACTTTTGTTGCCAACCCTCATCAATACCCGGAGTTATGTTTGCAATAGACACATAAGTAGCCGTATCCATAGGGTCTTCCATTACTCCAATCTCTAAATAAGGAGAAAATCCGCTCCGAGCGGTAGTATAGGTATATAAAGAAACTTCCATAGAGTTGAGAGGTGCATTAAACTCTGGTGAAGCCATAACATTCTTTCCTCCAACTTCTCCATCGGCATAAAAATATAGGCTACCTCCTAAATTATCTTGTGAAGTAGTGCTAAGGTATGGATATGAACCATAATAACTTTGATATGCTAATGTTCGTGTCCAACAAGATGGTATGTTCATCTCGCCTGCACTCTCAAAAGACTCTCTCCACATATTTGGATTTTCTACTCCGCATAATGTACTGAAAATTAAAGAACTCCATTGACTATATTCTTCGTCGAAACAGTCTGTTTTTACTCTTACATAATATGTAGTATTGCTACTGAGCCCAGATATTTGTAGCGAAGTTTCTGTTACTACTTGCTGTTGTAGATTTGCTGTGAAATCACTATTTGTGGCATACTCTACTACCCATCTGCTTGCAGCATCAGAAAGCCAAGATATAGTAGCCGACTCCGCAGTTAAATCCGAATAAGATAATCCTGTTGGTTTAGGACACGATGACCCATCGGAATTGAAATATACTCCTCTAATATCATCGAGCGCTACATCTGCTCCATTCCTATCGACTATCTTGAAAGCCACATAAATAGGCATACCTATATAGTTTTGTAAGTCTACTGTATGAGTAGTAGCCGAAGTCGTGAAGTTTGATATACTAAATACTTCGTCTGTGAAGCTACTAAGCTGGCTATCTGTAGTAGAAATTCTTACAGATAGTGTAGTACCAGAATAGTTATAGTCAGTTCTTGTTTTGAAGGTCAATACCTGTCCTTCTGAGGGTTTGAGTTGTGGCGTAATAAGCCAGTCGATAGAAGGATTAGAATAACTAGCACTCATTACATAACCATGAAAAGCAACTGTAGAGCCGTCTATCAAATAGTCACTTAGATTGGTTGTTGTCCAAGAACTATTTGGACCGCTTTCGTGGATATTCTGCCAGCCATCAGGTGGAAACACCACTCCTTCAAAAGACTCTGCTATCTCTTCAGTGGCAGCTACAGGCGATACTTTTAGGTTATCTAAAAATACGCGAGACTCTTTGTTGTTATCGCCACCTACTGTAGAAATAGTGATGCCTGAGGCTCCTCCATCTGTGTTTAATACAATAGAATATAGTCGCATAGAGTCTGCTGCCAAAGGCCAATTGTTATAAGCCGCAGTTAAGGTCAAAGTCTGACTTTGAGTCCCATAGCTGACTAATATATCAGCAGGCTTAGGCATAGCCTCCGTCCAAGGAATTGCTCTAAATGATACATTGATTTTAGGTGAGTTAGTAGATAAAGGCAATGTAGTAATACTGCCAGAAGTACCATTATCTCCCAAGCGAAGTACGCCTCCTGCTTCGAATCCATTTTGGATGGTAATACCAGAAGGCATTGTAGCCACTTGCGTAGCAGAACCAGCAGACGAGTTCATATCGCCAGAGGTAAGACTCGCAAAGTCTTGGAAGTAAGGCAGAGTGAGTGTCTGTGCCGACCCTTTGGCTGTGCCAAGTAGGGCTAATAGCACGAAAATCGTAAAAAAGTAAAACTTTCTCATACCTGAAATGTTATTAAATTTATTTATTAAAAATTGTATATTCCTTAAAAGTAATAAGTGCTTTGCTTCCCTTATTAACAGAACATAGGTTGCAAAAATACTATTTTTTTTGGATAAAACCCAATTTTAATAGTAGTTTTTTTGTGATAGTAAATGTATTGGACATCAGATAATAATGCGATATCGTAGTGTAAAAAATCAAATTTAACTATCTATTCTGATAAAAATCTGCTTTTTTACATAATTTTGCTAATAATGGATAAAAGTAAAAAAAGCGTATTGGGGCTATGATAATGCCTCCACTTATCAATTAAAATAAATTTTGTACCTTTGCTACACATATTTTGTAGCGACGAAAAGAGTTATAGTAGGCTGATAATTACTATAGTGCCTAAGGGCGTAATAAAGTGACTTGGGTGATAGTGGTTATCTGTCTAACCTTTATTTTTTTGCTACAACTAATTGATTGGTAGGAAATAAAAAATAAAATACATTGTTATGGCACAGGCTAAATACATCTTTGTTACTGGAGGCGTAGCGTCTTCTTTGGGAAAAGGTATAATATCTGCTTCGTTAGGTAAATTGCTACAAGCGAGGGGCTATCGGGTTACGATACAAAAGTTCGACCCATACATAAATATAGACCCAGGTACGCTCAATCCATTTGAACATGGAGAATGCTATGTTACTGTAGATGGTACAGAGACTGACCTCGACCTCGGACACTACGAACGCTTCCTAAACATAGAGACTCACCGTGTAAATAATGTTACAAGCGGACGAATATACCAAAATGTAATAGATAAAGAGCGTAGAGGCGACTATCTCGGTACTACTGTGCAGGTAATTCCTCATATTACAAATGAAATAAAAGAGAATATCCTACATCTTGGCGAGTCTGGTGATTTTGATTTTGTTATTACCGAGATTGGAGGTACTGTAGGTGATATAGAGAGTCTTCCTTTCATAGAGAGTATACGCCAGTTGCGTTGGGAGATAGGTAAAAATTGTATCAATATCCATCTTACCTATGTGCCTTATCTAAAGGCTGCAGGAGAACTGAAAACTAAGCCTTCTCAACATTCCGTAAAAGAGTTACAGCAGGAGGGAGTACAGCCAGATATTATCGTACTTCGTACCGAACATCCTATTTCGCTGCAGATACGCCATAAGGTAGCCCTTTTCTGTAATGTAGAGAAAGATGCCGTAATAGAGAGTGCAGACCTGAAGACTATTTACGAGGTGCCAATCCGTATGCAAGAGGAGGGATTGGATAGAATTGTGCTGAAGAAACTTGGCATAGACGATACTCAGACTACTGCTGATATGGCTCAATGGAATACTTTTCTTCATAAACTCAAGAGTGCAAAAGAGAGCGTAAAGATAGCGTTGGTAGGAAAATATGTGCGTCTTTCAGATGCATATAAGTCTATCTCTGAAAGCCTTATCCACGCTTCTGCCTATGCCGACCGCAAACTTGACCTTAGTATGATTCTTTCGGAGGATATTACAAGGGATAATGTAGCAGAAAAGCTCGCTGGATTCGATGGTATAATCATAGCCCCCGGCTTCGGAGAGAGAGGTATGGAGGGAAAAATAATTGCCGCAGAATATGCTCGTCGTAGTGGGCTTACTTGTCTTGGTATTTGCTTTGGAATGCAATGTATGGCCATAGAGTTTGCTCGCAATGTGTTAGGATTGCACGATGCCCATTCCTCAGAAATAAGTAAAACTACAGAAAATCCTGTAGTAGATATAATGGAAGACCAGAAGAACCTCAATAAGATGGGTGGTACTATGAGGCTTGGTGCATACGAATGTCGACTGGTAGAAGGAACTCGTGTGCGTGAGATTTATGGCTCTGAGATTATCTCTGAACGCCACCGTCACCGCTATGAGTTCAACTCTAAGTATGCTGATAAGTTCCGCCAAAATGGAATGAAACTCTCTGGATTCAATCCTCAGACACACCTTACAGAGATAATCGAACTTGATGATAAAAATCATTGGTTTGTGGGCGTGCAGTTCCATCCTGAGTATCGCTCTACGGTGCTAAATCCTCATCCGCTTTTTATTGACTTCGTAAAACACTGTATCAAAAAGTAAACTATAATTTTTACAACGAATCATTTAATAACTAAAACAAATTCAAACATTATGAGTGAAAATTTAACTCTAAAAAGATTTTTAGCGTTGTGTTTCTTGTGTGCTATATTTGCTGGTTATGTCTTAGCACAATCTGTTACTATAGAGGCACAAGGTACATATCCTCGTGCTGAGGGTAGACTGGGGCAAGTAACGGTAATTGATACTATTCGCATTCATACCGTAGGTACTACTGCTCCTATCTCAATAGATTTGCGTGGTACACATAAAAGCCACTTCAAAATATCGCAGACAAGTGTGCCAGCGGGCGACCATACTGTGGATATAGTAGTAACATACGAGCCTACGGCTATTGGTCTGCATAATAGCGCAAAAGTGGCTATAGAGTGTCCTTCGCCTATAGAGGCTTCTTCTATGATTATAAATATGTCGGGGATTGCTATAGACCCCAATAATCCTCCACTGCTGACGGCTACTCCTGCTACTCTCTCTACTTTTAACTGCAAAAAGGGTGAGACTGTTACGCAGCAATTTAGCCTGCAGTCGCAAAATTCAGCCGACTATATAAACCTTAAGACATCGGCACCGTTTCGTATCTCTACTACACAGGTTTATAAGAATATAACTGCCAATATAACAGTTACATTCGCTCCTACACAATCAGGCGAATTCAACGAAGAGATAAAAATATCTACATACGGTACTGATACTTTGGTGATAAGCCTACACGGTATAGCTACAGAAGATGCAGAGCCTGAAGTAAAAGAGGGTGATACATACGCTCTAAACAATATGTCGCCTATGGAGATAATGTTTGAACCTTTCGATGCTACACAAAAGAATAGACCTATCTCTATAGAGGAGTGGAAAAATGTAGCAATGGAAGGCAATCGTGCTTGGTGGGGATATGAGTTTACAAATGGCACTGATACAAACAGAGTGGCAAAGGCTACTGGCTATGATAGTTCTATTGCTATAGGTGACGAGACTAAAAGCACAATGTGGCTACTTACTCCTGCTTTCAAATTTGCAGGCGCTCCTTCTACTCTCTTTACATTTAGAGTGATGGGCGAGCAACTGCTCGAAAATCAGACCGATACTCTACGACTGCTCTGCATAGAGAAAGGCTCTAATGATACTATAGTAAATCAAGTGCCTGTAGCAATTCCTGCTACTGCTGACTTTAATGGCGAATGGAGTGAAATTCATATAGATATGGCCGACTTCCAAAACTTCTCTCCTGCCAACTTCTTTATGGCATTTGAATTTACTACAATGCGTGGTAGAAATAATAGTGCTGTATATTACATAGACGATGTTACATACGGTCGTCAAGATGTGCCAAAACTCGTTCCTTCTACCTACGATGTAGCAGTAGAGGCAGAGGTAGGCAAAGAGTATACTTCGCAACCTATCTCGCTTACTACAAACAATGCTTATCAAGGACAGATAGTAGAACTGAAAGTAGGCGGACCAAACCGTAGTAAATTCTCTGTTACTAAATCTACAATCAATCCCAATGGCGACTCTTTCCAGTTTAAGTTCAAATCAAACGAAGTGGGAGTGCATGCTGGGTATGTGAAGATATCGTCTTACGGTGCAAGCGATACTTATGTAGTCCTGACTGTAAATAACATAGAGGCAACTACTGGGCTATCTGATGTGCTAAAAGAGCCTACAGATATTACTATCTACGATATGGCTGGCCGTCAAGTAGCCTTCATTCCAAGCTACTTAGGGCAAATCAATCAGATAAATCTGCCTCAGGGTACATATATTATAAAGGCAAAAGATTTTTCTCAAAAGATAGTACTTGAATAATAATATAAGCCGTATATAGTGATAAATTTTAGGAGTCTGCTGGATACAAAAGCAGACTCCTTTTTGGGTGAGGTAATCTTTCAAAAGTTTCTATGCGTATAATAATGTATAATCCCTCAAAAAGTTGTAACTTTGCAGGCTAAATTCAAATTAAATATCAACTAAAAAATCAAAGTAATTTATGAAAAAATTGACACTATTATTGATGTGTTTTGTGATGGCTCTTGTAGCTAATTCACAGGACATTATTCTTAATGCTACCTTTGATGACTGTACAGGCACTGGAGGTAATGATGGCGTGTGGGATGGAAGTGCTGTGACAGGCGCTATTCCTTCTTCATACACCGATGCCGGTTGGGCTTTTGTAAAAGGTAATATGGCTAATTCTTGCTTGAAAGTTGGAACTAGTTCTGTAAAAGGTAGTGTAGAGACTCCTATGCTTGCAGGTATTGCAGGATTTGATGGTGTATTGACTTTTAGAGCAGGTGCTTGGAATAATGCTGCTGAAAAACTTGGATTGTACATCTATCTTGACGGAAGTGTAATAGATAGCGTAACTATGGTAAAAGCTTCTTTCCAAGACTATACTGTAAATTTTACAGGGGCTACAAACTCATCTAAAATAAAGATTGAAGCTCAGGTAGATGCTAAAAATAGGTTTTTTATAGACGATATAAAGGTAGTAAAAGTAGCATCTTCTACAGAGGAGCCAGACACTACAGGCACTTCAACTGAAGACCCTGATACTACAGGTACTACAACCGAAGACCCAGATACTACAGGTTCGGTTACTACAAATCCTTATGGACTCGACGCTTCTTCTCCAGTAGGCTACCTATTCGAAGATTTTGAGAAATCATCTATGCCTTCTGATTGGAAAAATGTAGCAGTACAAGGCGATAGAGTATGGGAACTGAAAAGCTACTCTGGCAATAGTTATGCTCAAATGAGTGCTAATAAAGGTACTGGCGATTTCCAAGTACTGCTTATATCTCCTGCTATCAATTTCGATACTATTCAGAAGAGTCAAATCTCTTTTGAATGGAAATCTGGCTATACCAACGGAGCTACGCTTAAGGTTTATGTAATGCAAGAAGATGGTACAAAGACAGAGGTGAAGTCTATCAACGATAATGCAAACCCTTCAGCCTACGGTACCGACTTCAATGCTGAAACTCTCGACCTCTCTGCATATAGTGGCGTAAAGTTCCTTGCTTTCGAGTACAATGGTAATACCAATCTTACTACAACATATCAGATAGATAATGTAAATGTGCCAAGCAAAGGACCTTCTGTATTGGTAGATAAAATGTCTCTTATGTTTGAGAATGTAGTATTAAATGCTACTTCTACAGCTCAGACAGTTATCGTTACTGCAGCAAACCTTACTTCTGCTCCTGTAGCTACTATCGAGGGGGCAGACGCTGCTCTTTTTGCTCAAACAGGCACACTTACTACAGACGGCGGTACTATCAGCGTTACATTTACTCCAGATTCTGAGGGAACTAAGACTGCTACTCTAAAAATTACTGCTGGTGATATAGTAAAAGAGGTGTCTCTTACAGGTGTGGCTGTATCTGCAAGCAACCCTTACAACCTCGATGACTCTAATCCTCTAAATGCTCTAAACGAAGATTTCGAAGACGGTGCGATGCCAGAAGGTTGGAAGACTGTAATACTACAAGGCGATAAGAATTGGACATATAATACTTACTCTGAAAATAGTTATGTTCAACTCAACGGACACCAAGGAAATGGTGTATTGCAAACTCTGCTTATCTCGCCTGCTGTAAATATAGACGCTTTGTCAAATAAAGCACTGTCTTTCCAATGGAAATCTGGTTATACAAATGGTGCAGAACTCAAAGTTTACCTTATGAGCAAAGATGGACAGATGGACGAAATCAAATCTATTATCGACCAGGGCGTAAGCGTCTGGGGCAATAGCTTCAACGATGAATATGTGGACCTTAGCTCTTATAGCGGAGTGAAGTTCCTCGCTTTTGAATATAACGGCGAGGGTGGCGTAGCTACTACTGCTTATCAAGTAGATAATGTTAATATGCCTGGTATCAATACTTCTGTCGCTTTGGTAGAAAATACACTGCAGGCTTATGCTGCTGACGGTAAAATATACTTCTCTGCTACTGCAGACGATAATGTGTCAGTATTTAGCCTTACAGGACAAACTATTCTTTCTACTGTAGCAAAAGATGGGTTGAACGAACTCTCTATAAACTATCAAGGAGTAGTAATCGTAAAAGTAGGTTCTAAATTTGCAAAAGTAATTTTGTAATATACACTTTTACCTAAAAATCAAAGGCTCTCTTTCTTATACGAAAGAGAGCCTTTTTTTGTTCTCTTTTTACAGATACATTTTCTACCGTTGGTAAAGTATATTTGTCTTTCCTTCCTGTTGGTTTTGCGAGCAATAAGGTAGAAAAATAGATAAAATATTCTAATAGAAATCTTTGAAAGAAAATAACTAATATACGCTAAACAAATACACAAAAAAGCATTATTCAAGATATAGATTGAATAATGCTTGCATCATTTTATTTCTATAAAAACTTATTTTGTAATAGTCTTAAATGTAAATTTATAACGGTATGCTTTTACTTCGTGGAAAGCGTGCTTAAGCCCTATCGGAGAAGGAATGATAATATCTGCTTCAGCCTCTGATTGAGCCATAAACCTCAATGCGTTTTGCCACCCTATACAATCTGTATTGGAGCGTTGTGAAAGTTCCTCTACATCAAATTTAGTGGCTGCTGGATCGTATACCAGCTCCAAAGGATATGGCATATCGCTTGTAGTCCAATAACTTGTAGAGTCTCCTGTCTCTATGGAGTATTCTACCCATCGGACATTTACTCGCTGTCCTTTCTCTATCGTATTTCCATAGCCTTTTTTAGTAAGTCTGAAAAGAATGCTATCAGATGATTCCCATAAATACTCATTTTCGGCAAAAATAGAGTCCTTAGGATACTCTTTTAGTATTACTATGCCATTGGCTTTTACATAATCCTCTATTTTCTCTTGCTGCGAGGCTACCTGCACAGAGTAGTTAGTGGATTTCTCGCACGAATAAAGCAAAATAGACAATAGGGCAACAAAAAATATATTTTTTCTCATATTTTTCAAAAAAATCAAGTCTTTAATAATCTCTATTAGGCATCAATATCGCTAATACTATATAAATAAGCACTCCCGAGAATGCAGTGAATATAGTCAGTATGGTGTATATTGCCCGCATAAGCGTGATGTCAAACCCGAAGTATTCGGCAAGTCCTGCACATACTCCATAGAAAACCCTGTTGTCAGACTTCGTAAGTTTCTTATTTGTCATATAAAACACCTATTTCTTGCGTTTCAATCGTCCATCGTACATTACAGTGCGTTTCTTATTGTCCGTAAGTTTTACTTCACAATATCCGTCGTAATGTATTTCAGCATTTAGCGTATATGTTTTCTTGTCTTTTGACAATGTCATATCTACGATAAACTTTTTTTGTTTTGGCTTCTCTTTGATGTCTATTTGTTCTATCTTATTCGCTTTGAAGACTATTTCGTCCTTAAACTGACTTGTAGGTTTGTCATTGCGATAGAAGTATGGAAAAGAGGCGTTGATTTTGTCATTATCTACTCTGATAGAATATGAAGAGTATATCTGTACAGGACTTTTCGCCTCCTGTATAACATCAAGTAGGTCTATACGAAACTTTTTGTTTTCTAACAATACTCTTACTATTGAGTCATTGCCCTCTGCCCATATATTTAGGGCAAAGAGCAATGAAAGTATAGTAAAAGTCACTCTTTTTGTGCTTTTCATATCTGACTATTTTTTACTATGCTTGTAGTTTTGCAATCCGAAGTCAAGGAACTGTAGGAAGTCTGTTACACTCTCGTTGAAAGCATACGAGCCAGCCATTGGTACTCCATTTTCGTCGAGTATTACATAGAATGGTTGAGCGTTGGCTCCGAATCTGCTCCTTTGTATGTATGAGTATTTGTCACCTAAAGTGCGGAGTTTACGAGTAGTGCCGTTTTCCTGTACTTCGATAGGCTCTGGTAGAGGAGTTTTATCGTCTACCATAAGGGATATCAGGATAAAATCTTTTGTCAGTTTCTCAAACACCTTGTCATCTGTCCATACAGCAGCCTCCATCTTACGGCAATTTACACAGCCGAAACCAGAGAAATCTACTACTACAGGTTTGCCTTGTAGGCGAGCCGCTGCCATACCCATTTCATAGTCGCTGAAATCTGGTTCGAGGTGATTCTCATACATCGTAAAGTCTTGAGTATTCATAGGGGGAGAGAATGCTGAAACTGCTTTCAGAGGTGCGCCCCAAAGTCCCGGTATCATATAGATAGCAAATGCTATTGAAATCAATGCGAGGAAGAATCGTGGGATAGATACATGGTCTTGGTCGTCGTCATGTGGAAATTTGATTTTGCCCAAAAGATATATGCCAAGTAATGCAAATAATACTACCCATAGGGCTATAAATACTTCGCGGTCGAGTATTCCCCAGCCATAAGCAAGATCCGCAACCGAAAGAAATTTAAGCGAGAATGCGAGTTCGATGAAAGCAAGCACTACTTTTACGGTATTTAGCCAGCCACCAGATTTTGGAAGCGATTTGAGTAGTGTAGGGAAGAATGCAAAGAAACTGAACGGTATAGCCAATGCTATTGCAAATCCGAGCATTCCCAGAAGTGGTGCCCAGAGTCCTCCTGTAGTAACATTTACCAACAAGAATCCAATAATAGGTCCTGTGCAAGAGAATGATACTATTACCAATACAAAAGCCATAAAGAATAGGCTGATAAAGCCTGTAGTAGAAGAGGCTTTTGCGTCCATCTTTGAAGACCAAGATGCAGGTAAAGTTATCTCAAATGCTCCAAAGAACGAAATAGCAAATACTACTAATAGTACAAACAAGAATACATTAAATACTGCGTTTGTAGATAGTGCGTTCAATGCACTTGGTCCGAATATAAGTGTTATAAGCAATCCTACTAATACATAGATGATTATTATAGCCAATCCATATAGTATGGCGTCTTTTCTGGCTTTACCTTTCTCTTCGCCTGAGCGTTTTAGGAAGAAACTTACTGTCATTGGTATTACAGGCCATACACAAGGAGTGATAAGTGCTATGAGTCCTCCAAGCATTCCCATTAGGAATATCCATAATAGTGATTTACCCTCGGTAGCCGAATTGCTTCCTGCTGCGTTGTTGAAAGCATTTAGTTGGTCAATAGCAGGTGAAAATAGTATATCGTAATTCTCGTCTACTAATGCTTTAGGGCTTGCAGCTCCTGTGCTATCTGTTGCCATATTATCAGTATCTGCAGGTACAGTCGCTACAGTCTCTTCTTCTTCAGCAGGTAGAGGTTTTTGTCCTTTGAGTTCAAATGCAAAAGGGTATTCGCCACTTACGCAAGCCTCGTCGTTGCACGACTGAAACTTGATATAACCCTCTATTTTATAGCCTTTTTCTTTGTCGTAATTGAATTTTTGTGTGAAAACTGCTGTATTGGAGTAGAAGCCAACTTGCATTTCAAATATCTTGTCAAACTCCTCTATGAGTTTGCTTTTTGCTACAACTCCGCCTTGTAGTTTGGCTCCCTGTTTTGTTTCGAAGTTGAAAACCGTAGGTAGAGGTCCGTCCTCTGGCATTTGCATTGCGTAGAGGTGCCAACCCTTTTCGATAGTAGCCGTAAAGGTAAGTTCTACGGTCTTGTCGTCTATGTTTTTCGACGATGTTTTCCACTTTACTGGCTCAAATATCTGTGCCGAAACAGACATAATCGACACTACCAGTACCAATAACGATAGTAAAGTTCTTCTTCGCATAATTATTTAGATGCTTGTTTTTTTTGAATTTGAAATGGCAAAGTTACAAAAAAACTTGAGAAAATAGTCAGTTTTGTCGTTTTTTAATGTTAATTATATGTTTTAATTGCAATTTGTGATAATTCCTTTAATCGAGGAATTTTTTATCCTACAATGATTTTGTTTTGTAATGAAATATGCCGAAATATCTTCAGAAGACAATAAACGGAAAAACTAATGTTTTTTTACTCTAAAAGCATAGTATTTCTGGGCTAAAAAGCTGATAATAGTTGTAATCCCTGTAGCCAATACCTGCGAAGGCGTAGGATATAATCCCAACTGTTCTACGAATAGTTTGAGGCATATTAGGTTTATTACAATGCATAGCACTACTACGCTGAGGTAGCGAGGTAGTTGTACTCGCTTTTTTAGTTCCGATTCTGAAAAACTCACATATCGATTTAGCCAAAAACCCGAAAAGAAGGTAAGAGGGAACTGTAAGAAGAAGGTAGCCGTGTGGGATTTCAGAGCATAGAAGCCTAAGTCTATACCGCTCTTACGCAATATCAGGTTGTATATAGCCCAAAACAGTATCCAGCCGAATACCAGATTGCCTCCACCGCATACGCCATATACAAATATCTGTTTGGGGCATAGGTGGCGAAAGGGATGGTAGAATATCTCTATAACCTGCCTTATCTTGTTGCCTGCCTTATAGTGTTTCGAACTGTGCATCGTATTTCCTATAGAAAAGAGACGCAAAGATAGTAAAAAGATTTGGTATCCGCTTAAGTATCCGTTTTTTATCCGCGTATATCTATTTTTACATCTCTATCTACGATAAAAGTTTTAACTTTGCTCTTTGTATTTAGTAAAGATTGTTATTAAACTAAAAACTTTTGTTTTGTGAGAAAATTTATATTGCTAATATCAGCGGTTTGTCTGCTATGTGCTTGCGGAGAAGAGACGGCTATAGATACGAGTTTCGCTAAAAGCCGAACTAACGAACTCCATAGAGAGGAAATAGATAAGCAGATAAGCAAAATAGACGATATCGCGGAGCTTCAAAAACTCTATAATAAGGCTGTAGAGGATAAGGATACTGTGGCTCAGGTAGTCCTTACTCGTAAGCTTGGTACTACTTGTCGCCACGAATCCGACTTCAAGCAGGCTATGAAGTATCATCAGGAGTCGCTCGATAAGGTATGGGCTACTATGGATACGCCAGAGATTTCGCGCGCGTTGAATAATATGGCTACAAACTATCGCCGTATAGCCAACTACAAATCGGCTATGAACTATCATCAACAGGCTATCGATATAGCCTACGCTTATTCGGATACCTCCACCTATGATTTCAAAAAGAACCTTACCGTAGCACTCAACGGACAAGGCAATGTAAGCCTTACCCTTAAGTATTACGAAGATGCTAAGCGTGTATTCAAAGAGGCTCTGAAGATAGAACAGCGTTTAGGCTCGCATGTAGGTATTGCGGTAAATCAAGCCAATATAGGTCGTTGCTTCGAAAGGCTTGGCGAGTATGATTCCGCTATGTACCACTATGAACAATCTATGCAGGAAAATATATTGGCAGAAAAGGAGGAGGGAATATCGCTCTGCTACTCATATTTCGGTAATGTCTATCAGAGTAAAGGCGATATGGCTAAGGCAGAGGAGAATTATCTAAAGTCGCTTAGTATATTGGAAGACAGTAAGCAACTGTATTATAAACTAACTCCGTATTTAGCCTTAGGTAGGTTGTATTACAATATGAAAAATCCTATCAAGTCGCTCGAATACTACAAGAAGGCAGAGGAAATATCACAAGTTATCAAGTCTGATAAAAAGATGGTAGATATATTCGATGGTATGTATAAGGCTTATCGTATGGTTGGCGACGAGAAAAACGCCCTTATTTCTCTCGAAAAGAAACAGGACTTTCAGAGCCTATTAACTACGGAGGAGGATAAGAGTATGCTTATGGAACTTCGAATGAGGTTTGAGCAACAGTGGTCAGAAGACTTTGCCCGCGACCTGAAGCAGACAAACGAACTCCAAAAGGTAAAGATGCATTACGGTACTATATTTGGTATCATAGGCTTTGCCTTTCTATTGCTTGTAGTGATTACTCTGGCTATTATCCTTAGGATAAGTAGGAGAAGGCGTATGTGGCTTATGCATGTCAATCAGGCTAAAGATAAGTTTTTCTCTATCATCTCCCACGACCTCCGCAATCCAGCCATTGCTATCAACGAGAGTGTAAAACTTTATTCCATAAATCGTTCTAAAATGGAAGAAGCCGATAGGCTTGAGTTTCTTCGAGTATTACTCTCGGAGACTACCTCGCAGGTAGAGTTGGTAGAGAGCCTGCTCAGTTGGTCGAGGATAGAGACGGGTAGAATGCAGTATGCGCCTATACAGTTCAATCTGAATAAGATGCTCCAAAGCGTAGAGTATCAGTTGCTCCCTATGCTAAATCAGAAAAACATTTCGCTCAATATCTCGGTAGGCGAGCATACTATGGTTTATGCAGATATGGCTATGATAACTATCGTAGTAAGAAACCTTGTGTCGAACGCAATAAAGTTCTCCTACGAGGAGCAGTGTATTGATGTGTTTATAGAGGAGAGTGCGAATGATATTACATTATATATCAGAGACCACGGTATAGGAGTTCCTCAGAATGTAATAGATAATTTAGGACAGATAGATAAGATAAGTAGCATAAAAGGCACTTCGGGCGAGACTGGCACAGGGCTTGGACTTTTTGTTTGCCAAGAGTTGATAACTAAAAATAAATCTATGCTCAAGGTAAAACGCAATGAAGGTGGTGGTAGTAGTTTCTATTTCTCGCTATCTAAGACTGATAATACATCTGATTGTTGCCGTTTTTCTATAATAAGAAGAAGAAAATGAACACTAAAGTTTTTATAGTAGAAGACCACGCCCTATTTCGTATGGGGCTTAAATATAAACTCCCAGAGATAGGTTGCACTATAGTAGGCGAAGCCGAGAGCGGTGAGGATTTTTTTGATAAAATAAAGACGCAGGCTAAAAATATCGACCTTATACTGCTCGATATCGTATTACCCGATACTTCTGGCGTAGAGTTAGCAGAGTTTATTGTAAAGAACTATCCAAAGATAAAAATCCTTGTGCTCTCTTCCGAGACCGATGAGTATATCATATCGCAAATGGTAGATAAAGGCATAAATGGCTTTATATCGAAAGTAGCCCCTATCGCCGAATTAGAGAGGGCTATAAAGTCTGTAATGAACGACATCGAGTATTTTGGACGCGATATAATGGATATAGTAGATCATATACAAGACAATAGCGAAAAATTATGCCTTACGCCTAAAGAACACGAGGTGCTATCGCTTTTCGCTCAGGGCTATCCTGCTAAAATCGTCGCCGACAAACTCTGTATCTCTACTCGCACTGCCGAAGGGCATAAGAATAGGATATATCAGAAGCTTGGAGCCAGAAGCAACGCTGATTTGGTGAAAATCGCTTTGAAGTATCATATAATCAGCCTATAAGGAGTTATGAAGAAATTTTATTTTTTATCGTTTATGGTAGCAATTGCTTTTACAGCCTGTGGGGGAGGGGCAAAAAAACTCTCTACTAAGGAGGCTTTCGATATGTTAGCCCAGCATCGTGATATGACTATAATAGATGTGCGCACGCCTGAGGAGTTTCGCCAAGGGCATATCGATGGAGCCTTAAACCTCGATGTGCAGTCGCATGACTTTGCCAGCCGCCTCTCTGAGATACCTTCGGAGGTAAGGGGCAGTAGAGTATTTATCTATTGTCGCTCTGGTCGCCGTAGTAGCGTGGCCGCCCGCATAATGAAGTCCGTAGGTTTTACCGATTTGGTAGAGCTCGAAGCTGGTATTATATCGTGGGTAGAAGAGGGCTACCCGATTACTGTATCTGAGTAGTGTATAGTAGCGGATATTTCCGCTTAGAGCAAATCATTACTTATCGAAAAAAAAACGATTACTAATCGTTTGAAAAAAGATTACTGATGGATTTTTAAAAGATAACTATCGTTTTGTAAAAAGATAGTTATCTTTTCCTCAAGAGATAGTTATCTTTTTGTGCAATGCCTATTAAATGGTGATTAAATACCGTTTAATTAATGTTTGCTAAAAAAACATTACCTTTGCAGTCCTAAAATAATTATATATATATTTAATGCAAAAACAGATAGACGACCATACGCTTGTAGAGGCAATAGTGCGCGGAATGCAGGAACAAAAAGCAAAGAAGATTGCCGTAGTAGATATGAGTGAGCTTGAGGCTCCGTGCCAGTATTTTGTAATATCGCAAGGCACATCAAACAGACAGGTAGAGGCTATTGCCGATACTACACGCGATTTTCTTCGCGACAACCTCAAGGTAAAGCCATTTGCCTACGACGGTTACGAAAACGCCGAATGGATAGCGATGGACTACGGAACGATAATAGTACATGTATTTAAGCAAGAGACACGAGAGTTCTACGACATCGAACACCTTTGGGCCGATGCTAAAATCACTTGGATAGAGGATTTGGACTAAAAGGGTTTGGCTGATTGTAAAAAAAATTGTACTTTTGCCAACTCTAAAAGCCAAAGTTAGCGAATGACTCTTAACAGAGGCTTTATAAAGTATTTTATGTTATTAAAAAATTAAAAAGTTTTATGAGTCAACAAAAAATCAGAATTAAACTGAAATCTTACGACTATAACTTGGTCGATAAGTCAGCAGACAAAATCGTTAGAACAGCAAAGGCTACTGGCGCTGCAGTAAGCGGACCAATTCCATTGCCTACTCACAAGAGAATCTTTACAGTAAACCGCTCTACTTTCGTTAATAAGAAATCACGCGAGCAGTTTGAGTTGAATTCTTACAAAAGATTGATAGACATCTATTCATCTTCTCCTCAAGTAATCGAGGCTTTGATGAAGCTTGAACTTCCAAGCGGTGTGTCTGTAGAAATCAAAGTGTGATAATCTGGCGACACATTGTCGAAATTCTCTAAAAATAGAAAGACTAAAATCTTTCTATTTTTTTATTGCCGTCAGCAATGTTTTTTCTACCTTTGCAGTGATTTTTCCCTACTACTACTTATATATATTGCATTAAGCGAATGAACTTCCCATATTTTTTGGCAAAAAGATTTAGTTTTCAGAATACCTCTGGGCGTAGAATGCGTCTGGGAGTGAAGATAGCCTCGTTTGGCGTAGCGGTAGGTTTGGCGGTAATGATAATATCCGTCAGTGTCGTTGTGGGGTTTAAGCAGGAGGTATCTCGCCAAGTAATAGGTTTCGGCTCGCATATTCAGGTATTCTCATACGGCGATACCTATACTTTCGATAAAAGTCCCATAGAGATGGATTCCTCTACCTACGCTTCTCTACAGTCCATTCGCGGGGTAGAGAGGGTAGAGCAGATAGTCTCTAAACCGGGGGTGATAAAGACCGCCTCCGACTTCAAAGGCGTAGTGTTTAAGGGCGTAGAGGATTCCTACGACTTTACATTCTTTCAAAATAATCTATCAGAAGGCTCTCTGCCCGATTTCTCTGAAAAGCCTAATTCTGTAATTATATCCAAAGGTGTAGCCCGTAGGCTTGGGCTTAAGGTAGGCGATGATATTGCTGCATACTTTTTTCAACAGAAAATCCGTAGTAGAAAGTTCTTTGTAAGTGGTATATACGCTACCTCCTTTTCGCAGTTCGACGATATGTTTGTAGTGTGCAATGGCGAGACTCTAAGGCAGCTGAGCCAGTGGGAAGAGGGAATGGTATCCTCTTTAGAGATTTCCGTCAGCGATTTCCGTAAGGTAGATGAGGTACGCCAAGAGATACACTCCAATATAGGCAATCGTTTCGACCTCCAAAACCTTATATACCAGATACAGACTATCAAAGAGATTTATCCCGATATCTTTGGTTGGTTAGATATGCTAAATACTAATGCATACATTATTATCATACTGATGATGATAGTAGCAGGCTTCAATATGATAGCTGGGCTTTTGATATTGATACTGGAGAAGACTCAGACTATAGGGCTACTGAAGGCTTTAGGAATGTCTGATAGCCAAATCCGCAAGGTATTTGTAATAAATGCTCTCTTTTTTGTATTGAAAGGAATGCTATGGGGAAATATAGTAGGTCTAGGACTCGTACTGGTAGAGTATTTCTTCCATATAATACCGATGAACCCCGATTTCTACTATACCGACTACGCTCCAGTATCGCTAAATCTATGGCTTGTCGCGGCTCTAAACTTAGGAGTCTTAGCCGTTTCTATCCTTATAATGATAGTGCCTTCGCATATTATTACAAAAATTTCTCCCGCTAAATCTATCAAGTTTGAGTAACTTTATTTGTTATTTCAAAAAAATGTAGTACCTTTGCAACTGAAAAGTATGTTGTTGTGTGAAGTTAGTTTCTCTCCGAGATGCTTTAAGTGTTTAATTATGCTTAAGTATTTAGGGTAAAAGGGGGCTAACTTTTTTTTTGAGGTCTTTATTATGTAGATTATTATATTGCTACCAATACCTTATAATTCCTTAGGGTATTGAGTGATAAATGTAGGCTAAATTGACTTTGTTTATTAAACGATTTAGAGATAAAATGCAATTTTATTTTTCAAAATCAAATAAAAAATATATCTTTGCAAGATATTAAAGCTAATATATTTATTAACGATAAAATTATTTTTTTAGTATGAAGAAATTATTTCGATTTATGATGGCTTTGGCGGTAGTGGCTATCGCTTTTGCCTGCGACAGAACTCCCGATAACCCAGGAGAGGGAGTGACTTTATCATTTTCGCCTAAAACTCAAGATATGCGAGTAGGTGATCAACTCCAATTAACAGTAAAGGCTGAGCCTTCTACTGCCGACTTATCTCAGGTAAAATGGGCTTCTTCGAGCGACGAGATTGCCTCTGTAGATGAAAATGGAATGGTAACCGCTAAGGCAGAAGGTTCTGTAAATATACAAGCCTCTTTAGGTTCAGCTACTGCTATATGTTTAGTAAAGGTAAAACCTGCTATAAAAATTACTATAATCGAAAATCCTATCAATCTTTATGTTGGTTTGGATAAAGGTATTACATTTACTGTCAGCCCAAGCAATGTAAGTACTGCTGGTATGACATTTACAAGCGCTAATCCTTCTGTAGCTAAGGTAGATAATAGCGGTACTGTAACAGGCGTAGCCGCTGGTACTACTGAGGTAACTCTAAAACTTGGCAACTCTGAGGCTAAAGTAACCGTAAATGTAGAAGACCCAGGTGTATTGCCAGTACAGAGAAAGTCTATCCTTGTAGAGGAGTTTACAGGACAACTCTGTGGCAACTGCCCTGCTGGAGCAAATACTATACATAATGCTATCAGACAACTTGGTGAGGATAAGGCTGTATTGGTAGCTCACCATGTAGGATACTATGAGGATAACTATACTATGGCTTTCAGCAGACCTCTTCAGAGCTTCTATGGTACAGGTGGTACATACGCTCCTGCTTGTATGGTAGATAGAACAAACTGGGGCGAGGGCGTGCCTGCATTCTACCCATCTGGACTTAATGCTATCTTTACAAAAGCTTATAATTCTAAGACATACGCTGATTTGGATATGACTGTAGAATTGGCAGCAGACTCTACTCTTACTGTAAAGGTAAATGGAGATTTGATGATAAACTATCCAGATGCTCACCTTATCGTTTATCTTACTCAAGACGGTGTAAAGGCTTGGCAAGGTAGCGGTGGCAATAGCTATGCTCACCCAAATATGGTAAGAGCTAACCTCGCTGGAAACGCTTGGGGCGATACATTCGACCAACCTAAGGGTAAGTTCAATAAGGAGTATACTTTCAAAATCCCTGCGGAAATAAAGAGCGATGGAAAATTGACAGGTGGTTATGGAAACCCAGAAGTAGATAAACCATTGACTGTCTCTGACCTCGACAATATGTATGTAGTAGCGTTTATTGCAGATGTTCATGTAAGCGGACTTAATGCTATACAGTCTCAGATAAACAATATGAAGGTACATAATACTATAATGAAGAAAGTACGATAATTTATATAGAGTTTTCAACAAAAAAATATACTAAAAATGGATAGAAACGAAACAGTATGCCACTGTATGGGAGTTACCTGTGGAGATATAATGGACGCTATCAAGGCTAAGGGTCTGAAGACCGTAGAGGAGGTAGGCGAGGCTACAGAAGCAGGTACTGTATGTGGCGGTTGCCAGTCGGTAATCCAAGAGATACTCGACGAAATGAATAAATAATAAATTACAAGCATAAGGCAGGGCATCTACATATATTGTTAGTTGTCCTGCTTTTTTTATGGAAAAAATCGTACCTTTGCGGAGTTGATAGAAAAATAAATGTAAATATATGGCTGAAAGACAAGAAATCTCTTTGATAGATGTGATGATATGGTGTGGCAGAGGAGTGAGAAAATCGTTCTGCAGGCTGTGGTGGCTTTTGAGAAACAGTATTAGGCTTTCGATTGCCTATTTCTGGATATCAGTGCCTATTACGCTGATTTTTCTTATCTCAGGTTGGTATTTTACAGACCAGCCATATACGACCTATAAGGCTGATGGTATAATAGTCTTTGCTGGTGAAAATCGCATCTTTATAGCCGAGGAACTTGCTGCGCTTAACTCCTTGAAAGGTAATTCGCCCGAAGAGTTTGCCACTAAGCTTTCGCTGACAGATGAGGAGATGAAAGGTTTTAGAGAGTTTCGCTCATATCCAGTAATTGACTTTTTAGGAGACTCTACTGTAGATATGTCTGTACTAAAAAATAGTAGTCAATATATGACCGATACAGTCAATAGGATAGTGAAAAATATGATAAGTCTGCGTATTTATATGAAAGGTACTACAGACTATAAGCCATATATAGAGGGACTTATAGGATATCTCAATTCGCAACCTAATATGCAGAGAATAGACTCCGTATCGCGTTGCCGTGAGATGTCGAGGATAGAGTTTTGTACTACAGAGTTAGACCGTTTGGCTCGATTCTCTGAGTACGACTACTTCGACGGTGGCGAGCAAAGAGCAAAGCTTCGCACTGCTTGGAACGGCAATATAAGGCTTGAACCATCGAGAGATAATCTATATTATGTAGATATGAGAAATCTGATAAAAGAGAAAAACTTCTTAGAAAAGCAGATGGCGTTTCGCTCACGAGGAGTAGTAAATACTATCTCTGAATATATGAATGTAAGTGACTTCCCAAGAAAATATAAACTTGCTATCATAGCCATTTTAGGCGTAATAGCAAGTCTGATAGTGGCTCTTAAGGTAAATGAGAGACTACAAAAAGTTACTTTGTAGTCTCTTCTAATGATTTATCTATCCATTTATCGTAGCGTAGCATAAATTCCAAATATCCCTTTTGGAAGTAATATCGCTTGATGATTTCAGATTCGAGTATAGTCTGTATATCTCGGCGAAACTCTTTTATGTCTCTCTCCAAATCTGGTTTTAGTAGCGGTTGCAGTTGCGAAAATATCTCGGCAGTCTGCTTTTCATACCCTTCAGCTTTTACCATTGTTTTGAGTTGCTCAAGCATTTTTTCGCTATCTCTTGTGTAGGAGAAATTGCGACTTTTTAGAAACTCTACAAATTCGCCAAATTCGCTATCTGTAAGGCTGAATACATCGGGTTTGGCTATCTCTTTATGGGTGAAATAGTATTGTGTGGCAAAGTCGAAAATCATATTATCTACGAAAAGGTAATATGATATGTAGTTGCCTTTTTCTTCCTCAAAGATAAAATCTGGTGTAATACCACTTTTGTCGCGTACAGAGCGTCCTTTTATGGTCTTAAATTCATTTGTAAGGCTGTCGGGCACTATGCTTGCTCTGCCACCATTTTTATCTCTGTAGTCTATAGCCTGCACGCAACGACCTGAAGGTAGATAGTATTTTGCGTTTGTTACTTTTAGGTAGCTTCCGTGAGGCAACTGTCTGACGGTCTGTACTAACCCTTTTCCGAAACTGCGTTGTCCCACTATTGTAGCTCTGTCTAAATCCTGAAAGGCTCCTGCGAGTATCTCAGAGGCAGAGGCAGACCTTTCGTCTATCATTACTACTATAGGCATATTTTCAGCTATTGGCATAAAAGGCGTTTTGTATTCTCTGTCGGTAGCGGAGTTTGTGCCTTTCATAGAAACGACAGTTGTTCCTTTTGGTAAAAATAGAGAAGCAATGTTTACCGCCTCAGATACCAATCCTCCGCCGTTGCCTCTTAAATCTATTATCAGACGCTTTATGCCACTTTTTTGTAATTCTATAAACGAGGCTTTGAAGTCTGTATAAGCGCGGTCTGTAAAGTCTGTAAGAGATATGTATCCCACTGTATCGTGTAGTATGCCGTAGTAGTCTATAGAATTTATGTGTATAGCCTCGCGGACAAACTTCTTTTCTATTGGCTTCTTGCTACCATATCGGCGTAGAGTGAGTTTTATTTCTGTACCAGGTACTCCGCGTAGATTTTGGCTTACCTCCTCTACTCTTTTGCCTTTCATACTTTTACCGTCTATAGCGAGTATTTCGTCCCCTGCTAAAACCCCGTTTTTCTGTGCAGCTAATCCAAATCGTGGTTCTGATACTACTATGAAGTCCCCGTGTTTTTGGATTGTGGCTCCTATGCCACCATACATACCTGTTGTCATTGTTTTAAGGTTTTCTTCCTCTTCTTCTGGTATAAATACAGTGTATGGGTCGAGTTGCTGAAGCATAGTGTTTATGCCTATTTCGCTTATCTTATTGCGGTCGATGGAGTCTACATAGTTTAGGTCGAGTTCTCGCCATAGAGCGTTGTAAATGTCAAGTTGGCGAAAGATGTCGTAGTGTTTTTCTTCAGTCTTTTGAGCAAAAAGAGATGAAATACAAACTGTGAGAATGCCTATTATAAATAATCTTTTCATTGTAAAATATATGTGTTTTTATGAGTCTGACAAAAGTACAAAAAATCTATAAATAGCATTGTATAGTATTGGAAAATTATATAGTAAAAACAAAAGTATTGTAGTAAATTTTCAGTTTGAATAAACAAAAGAAAAATTGTAACTTTGCGGTTTCTAATTTTAGATATGCTTAATGGAGAATACGCTTCTAATAGTTGTCTCGCTTGTGTTGTCGGCGTTTTTTGCAGGCACAGAGATTGCTTTTAATTCCTCAAATCGCCTTATGGCGAAGATTGATAGTGCCGATAAATCGTTGATAAGTCGTCTTATCAATCTATTCTATAAACACTCAGGGCAGTTTATATCTACAATGCTCGTTGGAGTAAATATAGTCCTTGTAGTATATTCTATTGCTATGGCTGATATATTGGAGCCATTGATAAATCGCTACATTACAAATAATACTTTTTTTGTCAGCCTTATTCAGACTGTAGTAGGCACTATCATTGTTATTTTTATAGGAGAATTTATTCCCAAAGCTGTATTTCGCAATAATTCTAACTTTTGGCTACGACTTCTATCACCTATTACAGCCGTTTTTTATATTGTTTTGTATCCCATATCAAAATTATCTACTCTGCTATCGGTAGGATTGTTTCGGATTTTTGGTGTGAAAATTTCTACAGAAAAGCAGACTGATGCGTTCGATAGGGTAGATTTGAGTTTTTTGGTAGAAGAGACTTTGGAGAAGACAGATAATAGATTGATTGATAATGAAATAAAGATATTTAAAAATGCGCTTGATTTTTCCTCTATCAAGCTTCGCGAGTGTATTATTCCCAGAAACGAAGTTGTTGCCTTAGATATTGACTTATCTTCATTAGATGACCTCAGAGCCACATTTTCTGAGTCTGGATATTCTAAAATACCTATATATAAGGGTTCGATAGATAATATAATAGGATATATTCACTCATCAGACCTTTTTGTAAAACAGGATAATTGGCGTTCGATGATACGCAAAATAAGTGTTGTGCCAGAGACAATGCCTGCTCAGAGGCTTATGCATCTGCTTTTGAAAGATAAAAAGAGTATTGCAGTAGTGATAGATGAATTTGGTGGAACAGCCGGAATAGTTACTCTCGAAGATATTATGGAAGAGATATTTGGCGAGATAGAGGACGAATATGATATGCAAGAATATACGCTTAAGCGAATTGGCGATGGAGAATACCTCCTATCGGGTCGTTTGGAGATAGATACAATCAATCGTCAAACTTCTATCGGATTGCCTGAGAGTGAAGAGTATGTTACATTAGCAGGTTTTCTACTCCACTATTATCAGAGAATTCCTAAACTAAATGATTCTATTTTGATAGATAATTGGAGTTTTAAGGTAGAAAAAGCTACTAATAATCGTATTGAGCTAGTGAGGCTTACTATAAAGGAGTGAAAAGTTTTTATTTTTCCAATTTTTTTGTACCTTTGCAATCTTTTACGAATAAAAAGTTTAATAAATCAATAAACATCAAAAAATAATGGCAACATTAGGTAAAATCAGGAATCATGGCGTCTTATTGTTGATTGTAATCGGCGTAGCGTTGTTGATTTTTATTGTTACAGACTTTGTGAATAATAGTTCTACCTTTTTTAGAGATAGAAAGGCAAATGTAGGTACTATCGCTGGAGAAAAAGTAAAGTATAACGATTTCTTCGCTTCTGTGCAGCAGATGGAGAATTTCTACAAGGTAGAAAGAGGGCAAGTTTCTGATGCTCAAATGTCTGAGCAGATAAGAGAGGAGGCGTGGAATCAGTTGGTAATGACATCTGTTGTTGCTAAAGATGCTTCTAAAATAGGTATGAGTGTATCGAAACAGGAGCTAACTGATTTGACTATAGGAAAAACTCCAAGTCCGATAGTGGCTATGCGTCCAATGTTTCAAAACCCAGAGACAGGTGTGTTTGATCCAAATCAGGTGGTGAATCTTATCAAATTCCTTGATGACCCGCAAAGTACTCAGCAGGCTGACCCTGAGCAGGTATCTATGCTGAAAAGCTACTGGAAGTTCCTCGAAAATCAGGTAACTACTTCAGCTCTTACTGCTAAGTACAATACATTGCTGTCTAAGGCATTGGTGGTAAATTCTAAAGAGGCTACTTATGCTATGAACAACTCTAAGGAGTCAGTAGATTTAGTATATGCTATGAAACCATATTTTATGGTGTCTGATTCTACCGTATCTGTTGATAAGAAAGAGTTGCAGGCACTATACGATAAGCGTAAAGAGCAGTTTAAACAAGAAGAGGCGGTGGATATTGAGTTTGTAAAATTCCTTATAGCTCCTTCTGCTGAAGATATTGCTGCTGTAAAGGCTCAGGTAGATGCTGTAGTAGAAGGTTTTGTGGCTACTACAGACTCTACAATTATGGATACTGTAAACTACAATTCAGATATCCCATTTGTTGATGAATATCTTGCTAAAAATGATGTTCCAGAAGACCTTCGTGTGTTCGCTTTTGAGAGTTCAGACGGCATTTACGGTCCTGTAATGAAAAACGATATTTTTACTCTGGCTAAAGTAGTTTCTTCAAAGGTAGTATCGGATTCTGTAAAAATTAGCATTATTGCTTTGCAAGAAGAGACAGAAGATAAGACTAAGGCTAAAGTAGACTCTATAATGGCTTTGTCCAAGGCTGGTATACCATTCGCAACTCTCGCTACTCAGTATTCGTTAGATAAAAATACTGCAGCTAAAGGTGGAGATATAGGTTGGATACGAGAAATCGGTATGTCTAAAGATATGGTAGCAAAGGCTTTTGATAGAGTCTCAAGCGAACCGTTTGTAATATCTCAAGGTAATCAGGCTACTATATTTGTGGTAACTGAGCGTACAGCTCCTGTTCGTAAGGTAAAACTTGCTATTATAGAGCGTCAAGTTGCTCCAAGTAGTACTACGCAGTCTAAGATATTCCAAGAAGCAAAACAATTTGCAAGTGCTATAAAAAATACTGCCGAATTTGAGGCTAAAGCACAGGAACTAAATTATATTGCATATCCATCTACCAATACTACTCGTAATCAATCTCGCATTATGGGTATGGAAAATACTCGTCAGGTGATTCGCTGGGCTTTTGATGGAAAAGAAAATGCTACTTCTGATGTATTTGAGTGTGACAATAATTTAATAGTGGCTACAGTTAGCAAAAAGTATAAAGAGGGATACAGAGCATTGTCTGATGTAGAAGGCGAACTCTCTGCTGAAATTCGCAATGATAAGAAGTTTGAGCAGATGAAACAAAGTTTAGTTGGTAAGTCTATTGAGCAACTTCAATCAGAAAACCTTACTTTAGATACTATTCGTGGAGTATCATTTGCAAGCCAGACTGCGGGCTCTTTGGGTAACGAACCAGCATTGATAGCAAAAGCACCAAATGCTGAAGTGGAAAAAGTATCAGAGCCTATAAAAGGAAAAACAGGGGCTTATGTGTTTAAAGTTTTGTCTAAATCTCAATCAGAAGAACCTATGAGTTTGGAAGATACCAAAAAGATGTTGATGCAGACAAGAACACAAGTTATGTACTATTTTGCAGTAGAGGCACTAAAAGAAAAATATGAAGTAAAGGACCAGAGATACAATTTCTATTGATATTGGGTGATGGTATAAAGATTTCAGGTGGTTGTTTGCTCAGCCACCTGTTTTTTTGCCGTTTTTTTTATTGTTGTTTCAGAAAAAAGTATTACCTTTGCAAAACATTTATTATTCGTTGGTCCGGTAGCTCAGCTGGATAGAGCAACAGCCTTCTAAGCTGTGGGTCGTGGGTTCGAATCCCGCTCGGATCACTTTGTTTTGTATATAAAATGGGGTAGTTTTCTGCTCCATTTTATTTTCTGTAAAATATATTAACTTTGCACATCAGGTTGAAAGTGTTTTTTTGAGATGAATAGAGTGAGGTATTTTTTTGCAAAAGCAAAGCATATCCTAAGTGCTGATAGTAGTAAGGGATTTGGAGTGCATTCTCCTTTTATGTTTGATTTTTTGCAAAATCTACTTAATGAAAAAAATCCATATTATGCTTATGCTGAAATAGATGCTATTTTCAAAGAAAAATATGATAACAAAAGAGCAAAATTTCTTTATCGTCTTATCAACTATTATCATATTCGTAGGGTTGGCGCTCTTTATATTTCCGAAAATGATAGAAAGTTATTGAGTATTTGCCGAGATTTGGAGATATTAGAATGTATGGCTGGATCTACTGGTTGCGATTTTGATATGGTGTTTTTAGAAGCGGGTGAATTGTCTGGCGTAGAAAGGTCTATTGAAAATAATACAATCTTGTTTATTTCAGATATATTTGATTATAATTTACTAATGGATAATTTTCAAAATAGTGAGAAATTAAAGATACTTGTAGATTTTTTCGATTTTTCTATTATCTTTGCAAAACCAAAATTTCAGAAACAGAGTTATAAAATAAAATTTTGATGCATTATGAAAATATACACAAAAACAGGTGATAAGGGGCAAACCTCGTTGGTAGGAGGTAGTCGCGTCTCTAAGTCAAGTAAAAGAGTTAATGCTTATGGAACTATTGATGAACTTAATTCTTTTATGGGATTATTGCGTTGTAAATTAACTGATGAATCTACAAAAGAGTTTATACATATACTACAAAAATCAATGTTTTCTGTAGGCGGTATATTGGCTACACCTACAGACTATAAAGGTAAGCCTATAGATTTTGATGTTACGCTCATAGAGCAATTGGAGCAGCGTATAGATGAAATTGGTAAAGATTTGCCTCCTTTCCGTTGCTTTTTGGCGTATGGCGAGAACGAAATATCTTCCATAGCCCATATCTGTAGAGCAGTGGCTCGAAGGGCTGAACGATGTATGGTAGAACTCGCTGAAGAGGAGCCGGTTGATGAAAACTTGATGAGGTATATAAATAGGCTTTCAGATTATTTGTATATGCTTGGATTGCATTTAGCATAGTATAACTTTTTTGTTGTTTTTGTTGAAAAAACAGTAATTTTGCAACCTTAAAATATAATGTGTTATTACTTAAATACTTAAAAAAGTAGAATATGTATTGGACTTTAGAATTGGCATCGAAACTTGAGGATGCTCCGTGGCCTGCTACAAAGGAAGAACTTATAGATTATGCAATGCGTACTGGGGCGCCACTTGAGGTTATAGAAAATTTGCAAGAGATAGAAGACGAAGGTGAATCTTACGATAACATAGAGGAGATTTGGCCTGACTATCCAAGCAAGGAAGATTTCTTTTTCAACGAAGACGAATACTAAAAAAACAGATGATAGTGAACAGACTCTATCATCTATTGTCGCGTTTAGCACGAACACTTATATTGTGTTTCGTGCTTTTATTGTCTGTGGAGAATGCCTCAGCACAGTTTGATGGTCAGTATACTCAGTATATGAATAACTTGTCGCTTGTCAATCCTGCGGCTGTGGGAAACGGTAATTTGATGAATGTTTCTTTGTTTCAGCGTACTCAATGGATAGGAATGCCCGGGGCCCCGATTGTTTCTATGTTGTCATTAGATGCTCCTTTCAATCTGTTTGGTAAAAAACATGGGGTAGGACTTCATATTCTTAGTGATGTTTTTGGTGTGTTTAACAATCAGCAAGTGCGTCTAATGTATTCTTACAAGCAACCATTAGGTAAGGGCTACCTCAATATAGCTACAAATCTTGGATTTGTAAACATTATTTGCAATGGAGACAGTATAAATATAGGTAGGCTAAGTTCTGATGATGGTTATCATACAGCCAATGATCCTATTATTCCTACAGGTAGACAAACAGGTATTGGTTTTGATATGGGCTTAGGGGTTCAGTATGCCACTAATAAATATGATGTCGGAGCATCTATTACTCATGTTACTTCGCCAGAAATATCTTTAGGAGATAAATCTGTTTTTAAGATACAACCACTTTTGCAGGTTCATGGAGGGTATCGTTTTTCTTTTGAGGATAATACTAATTATTTTCTGAGAATTAACGCTTTAGTTATGTCAGATTTTGTTTCGTGGACAGCAAGTATTGCAGCTAATGTTGATATAAAAAATAAGTTTTGGCTCGGAGCAGGTTATCGTTTTAATGACGCTTTTTCTTTGATGGCAGGAGTCAATGTGTTTGAAGGATTTAGGCTGGGATATGTTTGTGATATTCCTGTAAATCAGTTGATTACTAAAACTTTTTGGTCGCATGAAGTATTTGTATCTTATTCGTTTTCTTTAGCAAAGACTATTGGAAAAACTACAAAGAGCATAAGGATTTTATGATGATAATCAGGTTGTTATATAATAT
>R18__coassemble_1433_pt1 | contig 30468 bp, 34 predicted proteins | sample R18__metabat2_low_PE_054 | metagenome-assembled genome bin R18
AATTTCCTCTCTTTTTTTTGTGTGTACAAAAAATAATCTTATCTTTGTTGCAAAATATTTTATTAATTTTTAATACACATAATTATTATGAACTAATTATTTTATTATTGTTTGATTGCTCTGGCTTTTTTTCTTTATTCTTGCGAAACAGAGCAATATAGTTGTAATGCGGATGCAGATGCTTGGGTAAAGCAAAATATCTCGCAAGTAAGAAAAATGACTCGTTCTGATTGGTTACAACTGGCAGAAAATGAAATTGTAAAGAGAGCTGCTTATGTAGCATTCTCTTCGGACCAAAAACTTGATTTTTGGGAAGATAAATTAAGGGAAGTTGTGTCTAGTTATAATTGGAATGAAAAAGAAACGAAGCATATTATTAGTCTGTTAGGTTATATTCGTTCTTCCCAAATGTTTGAGAAAAAGCGACTATGCGAAAAAGATGAGATATTCTTGTATAAATGGAGCGATTATGCTAAAACAGAACTTGGGTGGTCCAAACAAATTATTTATGCTGTAGCAGGTGATGGAAATAGTATCTATATAGATACTAAAGAAAATTTGCATATATCGAATCCATATATGGCTCCCCAAGATACGGAATTTAAATATGCTAATGGTACTTGTAGTTGTAGTTTTGATAGTGATTTCTGTGATATTTTTGGAGAAATACCATCTATAGTAGTAAGTTGTAATAATAATAACTATAATTGTACTGCTACAGATACAGGTTGTGGCTTGATGTGGAGTTTCCCTTGTACAGGTATTTGTAAATCACCTATTGCGTAGTTTTGCGGTCTTATATATTGTATAATCTTAATAATTTTACCATTATGAAGAGTAAAGTTTTGATTTTTGTGGTTTTTATCCTTTTGGATATTGTTTTTTCTCCGCTTAGAGCGATACAAGCGTTTGTGTGGTCTGAAATACTTAGCTTTGTGGTATTCTTTGTGGCTACTGTTTGGTTGATTAGTAAGTTTAATAATAAGGTACCTGCAAAACAATCGTTTTTAATCGCCTTCTTGGCTGTATTTTTGTTCAATTTTGTTTTTAGTGTATTCACTTTTCCTAATACTATAGGTTCTATTTTTAATGTCGTATTGAGGCTTTTAGGAATAGTCGCTGGATATGGATTTGTATGTATGTTCGATAGTCGTAGAAAAGTAATATACACGATTGTTTGTTTTGTAGTGGCATTTCTTGTGTCTTTCTTTGGCAATAAACTTTTGCATGAGCCTATTCAGAATGTGATAATGGAGAATATCGCAAAGCGAGACAACGAACAGCCAACATTGTCGTTTGAGACTACATCTCACTCTTTCGGTAAAATAGATAAAAATACTACAGATAATGTGAGTTTTGATTTTAAGTTTGCCAATGTCAATGGCTTGCCATTGGTTATAGAGAAGGTCGATGTGTCGTGCGATTGCCTTACTGCCACATATCCAGATACCGTAGATAGAGGTATGGCTGGAGTTATTCGTATTACGATAGATCCTAAAAAGGTAGAAGGGCGTTTTGAAAAAAGTATTTTTGTAAAGTCTAATGCTCTACAAGATGTTGTTCTACTGAAAGTAGATGGCGAGGTAGAATAGTCATAGGCTGATATAATCGCAAAAAAAAAGACGAGACATAGGAAAATTGCCTTGTCTTTTTTTTTTTGAAATAAATGTATTTTCGCAAATTATATAGTTCATTTTTTACTAACTTTGCAAAAAAAAACTGATTTTTAGATGTTATGAAAAATAAAATACTCCAAAATATATTTGTATGCTTATTAATGAGTGTTATGATTTCATGCGTAACACAACGAACTGTATTTCTTACTGAGCATGTAGCTGTTAGACTGAGTGATAACTCTATTGAGAGTAACGAACAGCCTATTTTAAGGGTAGCGAAATCGGTATTAAATCTTGAAGAGAAAAAACTAATATTCGAGAGAGATTCGCTGCCAAAGAATGTAAGGAAATATATATATACAATTTTACGAGAATGTCATTCAAGTCAAGATACACTTATAGCTATTTCACAAGACTTTATTGTATTAAAAGGTCTCAAAACAAGCCAAAAGCCTGATGCTAATTATATGTATCACTTTAATTCTGAAATTGGTAGTTGGGTCTGTTCATATATAGCTGTTCCAACTGAGGATATTCAGTCTGTGGACACACCTTGTGTATTTTACAGAAAAGTATATGTGGTTGAGCGGAGAAATAGGATAATTGTCAAGGATTATTTTGGAGATATTTCTGTTATCTATGTTATACAAGGAAAGGATAAAAAAGCAATTTTCCGAACGACTCCCGTTTGGAGGCCATCTGAATTTCCAGCCTTAATATCAACGGTATACTATATTCAAGAAAGACTAGATCCGATTAGCCATAATATAGCGAAGAATAAAGAGTAGTGGCAAATATATAGATTGTAATGGTATATTGCATATCTCTGTTCTTTATATATTACTTACCTATGCAAAACTTAGAGAATATATTGCCAAGTATATGGTCTGCAGATATTTCTCCTGTAATTTCGCCAAGGTAGTATGAAGCCTCGCGTATGTCTTGCGATAGAAAGTCGCCACTAATATGCTGTTCTATTCCGTCGATTACACGCTCTATAGCAGAGGCGGCTCCGCAAAGAGCCTCATAGTGACGAGCATTGCTGATTATTACATCGCCACTATCTATCTGCCCAAGCCCTACTATGCGGACCAAACGCTCTTTTATGTCTTCTATCGCAAAATCATTTTTTGCAGAAATGCAGATTGTCTCTATGTTTTGAGACTCATACTCTTGTATTATCTCTGTTTTTTGTTCTGAAGAGAGAGTGTCTATCTTATTTATGACCAACATAAGTTTCTGGTCGGAAAATATATTGGCTATTTTGTCCTTTATAAACTCTCGCTCTTCGGTTGTCTCTGTGCCATCTACGAGCCAAATGACTATCTGAGAGTTTTGTATCTTCTCGTATGTGCGTTCAATACCTATGTTTTCAATAGGGTCGGAAGTCCGACGAATGCCTGCGGTGTCGACAAATCTGAAAGATATGCCTGATATTACTATTGTGTCCTCTATAGTATCTCGAGTAGTGCCAGCGATGTCTGATACAATAGCTCGCTCCTCCTGTAATAGGCTATTGAGTAGAGTAGATTTACCTACATTTGTTTTGCCTACCAACGCTACAGGCACGCCGTTTTTTATGGCATTTCCTGTGGAAAAGGAGTCGCGTAGTCTGACTATCTTTTCTCGTATTTCTTGGGCTAAAATCTGTAGATTGGAGCGGTCGGCAAACTCTACATCTTCTTCAGAAAAATCAAGTTCGAGTTCTATAAGGGAAATAAAATCAAGCAATTTTCCTCGTAATAAGGACAACTCTTTAGAAAATCCACCTCGCATTTGGCTTATGGCAATCCTATGCATAGCCTCTGACTTTGAGGCTATCAAGTCAGCCACCGCCTCTGCCTGTGATAGATCCATTTTGCCGTTGTAGAATGAACGCATAGAAAACTCTCCCGCTGAGGCCATACGGCACCCTAAGGAGAGCAATATCTGAAGTATCTTAGATTGTACAAATGCAGACCCATGGCAAGATATTTCTACTGTATCCTCTCCTGTAAACGAGTGAGGTGAACGAAAAATGCTGAGTAGCACCTCGTCTATCTCTTCTCCATTTTTATCTACGATATTTCCGAAGTGTAAAGTATATGGCTTCTGCTGTGATATGGCAAAATCTGCTTTGCGAGATTGAAAACACTTCTGGCATACTTCAAAAGCCTCATTGCCAGATACACGAATGACGGCTATTCCTCCTACGCCAGCAGGAGTTGATATAGCACAAATAGTATCTTGATTTAACACAAAATAATTCTCTTTTGAAAAAACTTATTTAGTCCCACATAGATTTGTGGCTTATAGAATACTTTCCTCCACCTGTAAAGGCTAATAATACTGCCCCAAAGAAGTATAGCCCAAGCAACTCTATCTGCCAGCCTCCTTGCTTGTTTAGCATAAAAAGAGGCTGGTGAGTGAGAAACCAAGCAAAGGCACAATTGCCTGCCAGAATAGTTGCAAAAATACGAGTACGGAAGCCTAATATGATAAACAAAGGTGCTATTACCTCGCCGAGATATACGCCGTAGGTAAGCAACTCTGGGAATCCATTGGATATAACCATATTTTTTATGCCACTTACTCCGTGTATTATTTTGTGGAGGCCGTGAAGCAACATCATAGCTCCGAGAGCCACCCTAAATATCAGCAGCCCTAAATCTGTCTTTCGCTCTAATAATGTTATTCTCATTTTTTTTACAACTAATTATATTGTTGATTTTGTTACTTTTTTTTCCAGCCGTCTTTTAGAGTTACAGTGCGGTTGAATACTACATTGTCTTCTGTGGAGTCTTTGTCTACGCAGAAATATCCTAAACGAGTAAACTGGAATTTATCCATAGGTTTGGCATTTTTTAAACAAGGTTCGAGTTTGCAGCCGTTGAGTACTACTTTAGACTCTGGATTGAGTAGTTCACGGAAGTCTCTTTCGTCGTCAGAAGGGTTTTCTACTACAAAAAGTCTGTCGTAGAGATTTACCGTAGCCTCTATACAGTCATGAGCCGACACCCAGTGTAGAGTTCCTTTTACTTTTCGATTGGCTTGATGCATTCCACTCTTAGTCTCTGGGTCGTATTCGCAGTAGATTTCCTCGATATTTCCTTCAGAGTCTTTTTTACAACCAGTGCATTTTACTATATAGGCATTTTTAAGCCTTACTTCCTTATCAGGCGACATTCGGAAATATCCTTTTGGAGGATTCTCCATAAAATCATCTCGTTCGATATACAATTCTCGAGAGAATTCTATTTCTCGTGTTCCTGCCTCTGGGTCTTCGGGGTTATTTTCTGCTAAAAGTTTTTCTGTATGATTTTCAGGATAATTTGTAACGATGAGTTTTACTGGATTCAATACAGCGGATACTCTTTGAGATGTCTTATTCAAATCGTCTCTTACGGCAGACTCCAGTAATGAGATGTCGTTTAGAGCCTCAAATTTTGTATATCCTATTTTATCTACAAAATCACGAATAGATTTTGGAGTGTATCCTCTTCTACGAAGTCCGCATATAGTAGGCATACGAGGGTCGTCCCACCCGCTTACTAAGCCTTCTTGTACGAGTTGCAAAAGTTTTCTCTTACTCATAAGCGTATATGTGAGGTTCAATCGATTAAACTCTCGCTGTTTTGGACGATAATCTTTACCTGCAAATTGGTCTAAGTACCAATCGTATAGAGGACGATGCACTTCGAATTCCAGAGTGCAAATAGAGTGAGTTACTCCCTCGAAGTAGTCGCTCTGCCCATGAGCAAAGTCGTACATAGGATATACCTTCCATGTATTTCCAGTACGATGATGAGGGTGTGTAGTGATAATGCGATACATTATCGGGTCGCGGAAATGCATATTTGGGTGTGCCATATCTATCTTTGCTCGAAGTACCATTTTGCCGTCAGCTATCTCGCCTCGACTCATCTTATCAAACAATTCGAGATTCTCCTCGACAGAACGATTCCTATAAGGGCTCTCCTCGCCAGCTTGCGTAGGAGTGCCTTTTTGGCGAGCTATCTCCTCCGAAGTCTGTTCGTCTACATAAGCCTTTCCCTCGCGGATAAATTGAATGGCGAGGTCGTGGAGATTCTGAAAATAATCTGATGCATAAAATACATTTGCCCACTGGAATCCAAGCCACTGAATATCCTCTTTTATAGAATCTACATATTCTACATCTTCCTTTACGGGGTTTGTATCATCGAGCCTGAGGTTGCAAGTGCCACCATATTTTTGAGCTATTCCGAAGTCGATACATATAGCCTTAGCGTGTCCGATATGTAGATATCCGTTTGGCTCTGGCGGAAAACGAGTCTGTATTCGTCCGTCATTTAGCCCATTTGATAGGTCTTCCTCTACTATTTGTTCTATGAAGTTCAAATGTCTCTTTTCTGTGTCTAATGTATTGTCTGCCATAACTGTTCTGATGTTAAGTATTTGTATTCTCAAGTAATAAACCACAAAGTTACAAAAAATCTCATAATATAAATTTCATCTGTACAAACATTTTTTTTGCTGACTGAAATATGATAAATAATTTGTATATTTGCAGGATAAATTTTAGAAAATATAAACTCTTAAAATAATAGATTTATTATGAAATTCTTAACAGACGAAAAACTGACTATTGTCGGTGCAGCCGGTATGATTGGCTCAAATATGGTTCAGACAGCCCTTATGATGGGTCTTACAAGCGACATTTGCCTCTACGATGTATTCTCGCCAGAGGGTGTGGCAGAGGAGATGCGTCAGAGCGGTTTCGGTGATGTGAAAATCACTGCTACAACAGACCCTAAGGAGGCTTTCACTAACGCTAAATATATAATATCTTCAGGTGGCGCTCCTCGTAAAGATGGAATGACTAGAGAAGACCTTCTAAAAGGCAATTGTGAGATAGCACGCGGATTAGGTGAAGATATTAAAAGATATTGCCCTGATGTGAAGCATGTTACTATTATATTCAACCCTGCAGATATTACAGGATTGGTTACTTTGCTATATTCTGGCTTGAAGCCATCGCAGGTAACTACACTTGCTGGTTTGGATTCTACTCGCTTACAGAGCGCATTGGCTAAGAAATTTGGTGTAATGCAGAGCGAGGTAAAGGGTTGCACTACATTCGGCGGACACGGTGAACAAATGGCAGTATTTGGAAGCCATGTAACTATTGCAGGCAAACCTCTTACCGAGATTGTAGGTACATCAGAGTTCCCAGAGGCAGAGTGGGAGCAGATGAAGACAGATGTTACAAAAGGTGGTGCTACTATCATCAAGCTTCGCGGACGCTCTTCTTTCCAGAGTCCTTCTTATCTGTCTGTAGAGATGATTCGTGCGGTGATGGGCGGAGAAAAGTTCAATTGGCCTTCTGGTACTTATGTAAATAACGAGAAGTATAAGAACATTATGATGGCAATGGATACTACTTTAGATACCAATGGTTGTACTTTCAGAATTCCACAAGGTACACCAGAGGAGATGGCTAAACTCGACCAAAGCTACGAACATCTTTGCAAAATGCGTGATGAGTTGGTAGCTTTAGAGATAGTTCCTCCTATAGCAGAGTGGAAAACTGTAAATCCAAATATGTAGTATATTTTGTAAATTAAGTAATAAAAAAAGAGGAGGTGCATAATACACGCTTCCTCTTTTTTTGACTATTATCAAAACTTTACTCTTTACCAGCCAATGGAGTAGCCTGAGTATAAGAGCGAGATGCAAGCTCTTTATCGAGCATATAAAGTCCAAAGCCGTTATCTTTTATCATTTTTAGATTGTTGATAAATTTTTGTGCTGTATCCTCTTCCTCTATTTGCTCGTCAATAAACCACTGCAAGCGATTCTGCAAAGCATAGTCATTTTCTTCTATTGCTAATGTGTTGAGGTCGTGTAGCATCTTGGTAACTACCTTCTCGTGTTTTAGCGTAGCCTCAAAAGCCTCAAGCGGATTATTCCACTCTGTAGGTACCTCTGCAATAGGGGAAAGCATTACTCTTGCTCCGCGAGAAATCATAAAATTGTAGAGAATCATAGCATGGTCTTGCTCTTCTTTAAACTGAACTTCAAACCAATTTGCAAATCCCTCGTATCCCATTTCGTGGAAGTTTGCAGCCATTGATAAATATAAGTATGCAGACCACATCTCTGCATTGATTTGGGCGTTCAACGCCTTTTCAATTTTAGCACTCATAATGTTATATATTTTATATTGTTTATTCTCTAAATTTTAATCTTACAAAGATAGTGAATTTTTTATCATAAATAATAAAATTAGTCGCATAAAGTGTATAAATCTGCTCTCGGATTGATAAGCATTACGGGAATTTTGGACTTTTTGAGTATCTTTTTTTCTTTAGAACCAAAAATAATATCGTCAATTCCATACTCGCGTGAAGCAGAAACAAGTACCATTCCCACGCCTTCTGTCTCTGCTTCATCTACGGCTTCTCTCTCTATATGAAAACTGCCTTTTTTGCCCTGCTTGATATAGTATGGGAGTGAAAAAGATTTGAATAAAGTTTCTGCTTGTGCGATAGTTTCGCGTGCTTTGTCGCCATAATCTTTTGGTTGATATATAATTAACTCCGATTTTGCAAACCTGCCAAAAGCTGAGGCAAAAGGTATCTTCTCTTTGTCTTCTATAAGAAAGGTTATAGGTACGGATATTTTATCTAATACACACGGAGACTCTGGCGATATAAAAACATAGGGTACGCGCAGGTCTCTACATAGGTTGAGTAGCGGTTGGATGTTTTTTTTATTTTCGAATCCTATAAGTAGCATAGAGCCGTCTTCTGACTCTATTTTTTCGGTCAAAACATCTTTTTTTATATCTATAGAGACACATTCTATACTATGGCTAAACCATTGAGATAATTTTTCTGCCCAAGTTTTTAGATTTTTGCTCTCATTGAGGTCTCCTAAAACAAATATCTTACGCATCTATTTATATCAATTTTCAAAAAAGCAAAGGTACCAAAAAAGTAGATTGTAAGATAGGCGATTTGAATAAAAATATCTGCTAAAGCAACGCTGTCTTAAAACTTAAATTTTATTAACTATATGTATTCTATAAAAATAGTAACTTTGCATTCTGTTTTTGTAAAACGAAATTGATAAATTTATTTGTTTTTTTATGAGATTATTGCAACAGAAGTTGTCGAAATACACAGAGCCTCAGCAGGCAAAGGCTGCAGGTATATACCCATATTTTAAGCCTATTGCGAGCGAGCAAGATACAGAGGTGGTGATAAATGGTAAAAAAGTCCTGATGTTTGGTTCAAATTCATATCTTGGATTGACTAATCACCCTAAGGTAAAAGAGGCTGCGTTGGAGATGACTAAAAAGTATGGTACAGGTATGGCTGGAAGTCGTTTTCTGAACGGTACGCTCGAGATACATGAGCAGTTGGAAAAAAGGTTAGCTAAGTTTGTAGGTAAAGATGAGGCTATCATTTTTTCTACTGGATTTCAGGTAAATCTTGGGGTTATCCCTTCGCTTACAGGTAAAGATGATTATATACTTTGGGACGAGCTAAACCATGCTTCTATCGTAGAGGGTATTCGCCTTAGTTTTTCACAGACTCTGAAGTTTAAGCACAATAATATGGAGTCATTAGAGAATAGACTCAAATCCTGTTCGCCTGATAAGGTAAAACTTATTATTGTCGACGGTGTTTTTTCTATGGAAGGCGATGTGACTAAACTCCATGAGATTGTAGATTTAGCCCATAAGTACAATGCTAATATCTATGTTGATGAGGCTCATTCGCTTGGAGTGTTTGGTAAAAATGGACAAGGTATCAGTCATCACTTGGGACTTACTCAGGAGGTAGATTTAATAATGGGGACTTTTAGTAAGTCGTTCGCATCTATTGGTGGATTTATCGCTACCGATAGCGTTACTGCCAACTGGTTAAGACACAAGGCTCGTACTTATATTTTCAGTGCTTCGCCTACTCCTGCAGCTATTGGTGCTGTAAATGCTACACTTGACATAATGGAGAGCGAGCCAGAACGCTTTGAAAATCTATGGAAACTTACAGAATATACGCTTGCTGGCTTCCGTTCTGCTGGATTTGAGATAGGGCATACCTCTACTCCTATTATACCGCTATTTATACGCGATAATATGAAGACATTCCAAATCACACACGATTTGTTTGAAGAGGGTGTGTTTGTAAATCCTGTAGTATCGCCTGCTGTAGCACCAAATGATACGCTTATCCGCTTCTCTCTTATGGCTACAAATACGCATCAGCAGGTAGATTATGCTTTAGAAAAGTGTACGAAGATATTCAAAAAATATGGTGTCATAGCATAGAAATAGGCTTTGTTGATAATATGATCAAAAAGAGAGGCTCTAATACTAGCTTCTCTTTTTTCTTTATGAAATGCTTTGACAACGCTCAAAGTAAACTTAACTAATTTTGAACCAATTAATTTTATATGAAAAATATTAACTGTATTATTTTTTTATTACGACAATAAAGAATTACTTTTTAGTAGGCTGATAAATACCAAATTACTATTAAAACAATGTGATGAAGCAGCTGATCTAATCCATACAACATCCAGTAGGGTTTGTGTCGATTATCTGACCAATATGGATATCTGATAGAGATTTGTGCTTTTAATATGTCTATAGCGAAGTGCGAAACAAGTTCTGTCATCATCAACGCGATCAACAGTTGCCATCCTACGCTATAAACCAATAGGCACAAACCTATCAGCACAGCATGTATAGTCGCATGAAATGCTATCGGACATAGATTCCTGCCATCTGTCTTTGCTCTAATCAACATAGACCATGTCAGGCAGAAGTCAGCCAAATAATGGCAAACAAACAGGGCTATCAGTAACAGGACAACATTCGTCATACAATTACACAAGTTTAATCAGATATTGCCAGGCCCAGAGGTATTTCCGTAGCCGAGCCACATCTTCATCGCTGATTTCTTTCAGCCGTCGAATATCCATATTGTCCTCCAAGTCGGCAATCTTTACCTCCCTGCCAATAGCATTCTCAGATGCTCTACACACAAAGTCCTCATAGTTTTCACCCTTTTGTTTCGTTACGGACAATACAGCACTTATGATTTCTTCGGGAAATCCCTCACTTCTAAGATATTCTGCTGTTACATCGGTATCCTCAATCGTGTCATGCAGTAGTGCCACTATTTTCGCCCGTGGGTCTTTGCACCTCTCAGCCACCCGTATTGGATGCATCACGTATTCACGCTCCGACTTATCTTTTTGCCCCTCATGCGCACGAATAGCTATCCGCAGAGCACGGTCATATAATTCCTTATAGTTCATATCTGCATATGCATAAAATTTAATTTTGTTTTCTTCCAAGAACTCGCCGAATCTGTTAAATCCATCATAGAAACCAAAACGCTTACGCATATCGGCATAGAAATTATCCAACGTAGTACATTCAAGCTCTCCCATCAGTTCTTTAAGGTCTATTCCATAAAGGTCACGGTCGTAGAAGTTACTCTCTCCTCCGTTCATTATGCCACAAGCCGGACCACTATCGCCCTCGTTCATCCAAACTTTACCATTCTTTACCTCCACTGACACAGTCCTTGAATTTATTTCATGGTCTTCATATATTTTCTCATCACGAAACAATGAATCAAGATAATTACCAGTCTCAATCGTTCCATCCTTTCTGATTATCATCATCTTAATAAACACTTATCCGTGTCGGGCACAACTTCTATTTTACAACACAACAATACAATATCATTATAATCACCAACAAATGCAGTAACTGATCAAAACCATAGAACATCCAATAAAGTTTCTTTCCCACATTAGCCAAAAGTGGAAAGCGTGCTGTAATTCAATCAACTTCGGACCTCCAGTATTCTTCGTCCTTGACTATTGGTCCATTTAGTTGAAATACGATGGTGTCAGTACCATCATTGTTACGGGAGGTGAAACCATGCACATTAAATCCATCCCATTTTATCTCCACCATTCCCTCGTCTAAATCCCAATAATCATCTATTTCATGCGGCTTTCGCACGACACCGTAACCATTGTAGTCGAAATGCGGCTCTGCCCGAAGTTCATTCTTGACTTGCTCGAAAACAGTCATCATTTCGTCTTCACTATATTTGCGTTCTGTGGTGATGATTATTGACCCAATCAAGTCTGTCCCCCGGAACTTTAATACGCATATGCCAAGTCCCTCAATGAGTCCTTTGACCACATTATCACTAACTAAGGTAAAATCTTGTTCTGATAACACTCTCTTTGCTTCTTCTAATGGAAGTCCTACGTGAATGTCCTTTATATTGACATGCCCGTTTTCCAATGTGAATATCTGTTGCTTATCCTCCATATTTTTAATGTTCAATTTCTAACTCCTAAATACTCAACAACACTATTCCAATCCGAGAATTTCTCTGACTCGAAATGAATCCATTCACCCTTGAACTCGCTGGTGTCGTTCTTGCCACGGTCATCAATCAGATAGGCGCCATCTACAAGGTCTTTTCGGTGAGTGATAATCATTCGTTTATGAAACACGTCATCGAAGTATTTTGTCACCCACGTCACTTTATCCGACCATGCGGATGGATTCTTCCAATGGTCCGTAGATAGTATGAACACATCATACACCTCTGCCAGTTTGTGAACATCCTCAATAGCTCCTGGCATAGGATCCATTTTTCCGAATAAACCAGGTATTTCATCCAACCAATCCTTGTCGCCAGACCACCTTGCCTTGTACTGATTCTTGGTTTCTTCATCAATCTTGTCAAGTCCAGATTGGAAGTTGACCAACACATTGTCCATGTCGATGTATAGGATTGGTTTTGGTGTCATTTGTTCATCTTTTTGTTGTATTTTTATATGTTTTTGTTGTTATTCCGCAAATATACTAAAAAATATTAATTTATATCACCCAAAGTGATATTTTAAATAGGATAACAAATATAAAACCAATAATACATCAGTTATAACTTTGAATGTCTGTATTGTATATGTAATTTCTACTTGACTTTCTCCTATTTCTTAGTTGTGTTTGTAGTGGACGAATTGCCATATGCATAAAAATAATGCGTATGGCAAAAATAGTCAAACAACATGGGCGTGTTTATACGCATTATTATTTGGTTGGGATTATAGTTGATTTTGGAGGTTATGGTAAATCAAAAATTCTAAAAAAAAACTCTTATCTTTGCAAAAGATTTTGTGTTGAAAATGAGTTTTAATTCAAAAAAAATAAGTTTTTTTGTTTTTGCTTTCTTGCTCAGCCTTAGTTGTGTTGCACAAGAAAATGTCTTGTTTATAGGCAATAGTATGACTTATTATAACGATATGCCTGAACTTTTTCGTCAGGTATCGGAGTCGAAGGGAAAAGAAGTTCTAGTAGAGTCCTTTACACGGGGTGGCGTAGGGTTGGCACAGCATATCAGCGAGGGCTCTGTTTTTAGGCAAATATCTTCTCGGGCGTGGGATAAAGTAGTATTACAGCCGGGTACAAGCGAATCGGCAGGTCTTAGTTTACAGACAGACTCTCTTGCAAGTATGGTGCTCCAACTCATAGATTCTATACGCCATGTCAATCCAAATGCGAAAGTTATAATTTATGAAATCAGTAATGGTATTTCCTTAGGTAGTGAAGGTAATGGCGATTATGATCGTTATTTATATACACAAGGTATTATCAAAGATACCGTGACACGCATATCTATGCTTTCAGGCATACCGTTTGCTCCTGTTGGAGAGAGTTTTAAGCAGCACTATAGTACTCATCGCGACTTAATGTTGCACAATAATTTCAACGATGTCCACCCTAATCTTAAAGGCTCGTATTTGGCAGCTTGTGTCCTCTATTCTACGCTGTATGAAGAAAATGTAATGCCTTGCAATTTTTACTCTTCACTTACCGAGGCAGAAGCCACCTATTTGCAAAGCCTAACTGATTCTGTCGTTCTTCCTCGCAGAGAGGAATGGCTTATGGGAGAAAATACATACAGCCACACGACCGAATATAAAACGCTGATATATCCCAATCCTACCACGGGAATCGTAAATGTAGAAAAAGAAGAGGCTATATCGGTATATGATTTGACGGGCAGATGTATTATGGATAGCTTGATAGGTCCTATTTTAGATTTAAGTATGCTAAAAGACGGAATATATCTGATACGAGTAGGGGAGATAACCTCAACAGTAATTTTATTGAGATAACATTCTAAAACTCTGTTTTTATTGTAAAAAAAAAGAGAACCATATTTCAAGGTTCTCTTCTCTTTAGGGTTAAATCACTCCACGCATACGGTCATCGAAGGCAGAAAGAGCGGCTTTTGCTCCCTCGCCCATAGCGATAGTAATTTGCTTGTAAGGCACTGTTGTAGCGTCTCCAGCCGCATATATACCTACGGTAGATGTCCTGTTTGAGGAGTCTATTACTATCTCTTTTCGAGGCGTTAACTCTATTTTTCCATCAAATACAGATGTATTAGGAGCCAGCCCTATCTGTACAAACACTCCTTGTAGCGAGATTTCTTGCTCTTCGCCACTATTGCGGTTTTTTACTTTTATGCCAGATAATTTAGTGCCATCGCCTAAAAGTTCTGTAGTCTGAGCCATCGTAAAACTCTCTACATTAGGCAATTCGGATAGTTTTTTTAGTAAAACTTCGTCAGCTCGCATCTCTTCGGCAAACTCTAAAACAGTTACCTTATTGCATATTCCCGCTAGGTCTATTGCAGCCTCTATACCTGAGTTTCCTCCACCTATTACAGCTACATCTTTACCTTTGTAGAAAGGACCGTCGCAATGAGGACAGAAGTGCACTCCATGCCCAATATAAGCCTCTTCGCCCTCCAATCCCAAACGCCTCCAGCTTGCACCAGTAGCTACTACTACTGCAGGGGCTTTGAATATCTCTCCTCCACGCACCTTTATGCTTTTTACCTTACCTGCAAAATCTACATCTACTACCTGTCTATTGTCGAAAATCTCTATATTGTATTCTCCCATGTGTTGTCGTAGGTCGGAGGCGAGCTTAGTACCTGTAGTATGTGGTATAGAGGTGATGTTTTCGATGCCTGTAGTGTCATTTACTTGTCCGCCTACTCTTTCTGCTACAACGGCTACTTTTAGTCCTTTGCGTGCTGAGTAGATAGCTGAAGAGGCACCTGCAGGCCCTCCGCCTACTACTATTAGGTCAAAATCTTTCTCTATAATGTTGTTGCTTTCGTTGTGGGTAGTTCCTATTTTGTCTTCGAGTTGCTGAAGCAATTTGCCTAAGTCTCCTCTACCTACATGTATCAGTTTGCCATTGGCATATACGCACGGCACGCTTTGTATATTTAGCCTCTCTACCTCCTCTGGATATACGCCTCCGTCTATCATCTCATGGGTGATTTTAGCGTTTTTTAGAGCCATTGCGTTGAGTGACTGTACTACTTCAGGGCAGTTGGTGCAGGTAAGCGAAATATATGTCTGCAGATGTATCTCTCCGTCTAGCGACATTATCCTTTGAGAAATATGTTCGTCTGGCATATTTTTCCCCTGTCCGTCTGCATTAAGTATTGCTAAAAGTAGTGAGGTAAATTCGTGTCCGTTAGGAATACCTTTGAATGAGATACCAGTATTATCTTCGTTGCGAAGAATACTGAAACTAAATTTTTCACCTTCTGTATATGTGGCACTCAACTTGTCTGAACAAGATACAAAATCATCTATAAAACTCTTAAACTCTGTGGCTTTTTCGTGACTTTTATCGTATGCTACTGAAAGAATATATCTGTTTTTTAGATTAGAAAAAACACCTTTTACTTGTTCTAATATATTGTTATCTATCATAATTTATATTGATTCTCTATTGTTTGTAAAAAAGCATGAGGTAGGTTTTGTTGCCTCCCCTCATGCAATCATATTAATTTTTTGGCGATAAATTTTATCTCTACTGATTAGAGTTTTCCTACCAAATCAATGCTTGGTTTTAGAGTGTCGGCACCTTCTTGCCATTTTGCTGGACAAACTTCGCCGTCGTGTGCAGCTACATATTGAGCAGCTTTGATTTTTCTTACCAATTCGTCAGCGTTTCTGCCAATGCTATTGTCTTGTATTTCAGCAAGTTTTATCAATCCTTCTGGGTTTACAAGGAATGTGCCACGATAAGCCAATCCTTCGTTCTCTTCGTATACGCCGAAGCCTTTTGCTAAAACTGCTAAATTGTCAGCCAACATAGCGTATTGGATTTTTTGGATACGCTCAGAAGTATCGTGCCAAGCTTTGTGTACGAAGTGAGTATCGCAACTTACGCTGAATACCTCTACGCCCATAGCCTTCAATTCGTCATATTTTGAAGCCAAGTCTTCCAACTCTGTTGGGCATACAAATGTAAAGTCTGCTGGGTAGAAGAAAAATAAAGCCCATTTTCCTTCGATATCTTTACTTGTTACTTGCTTGAAATCACCATTTTGGTAAGCCATTACGCTAAATTCTGGAGCGTGTGTGTTGATTATTGTCTGCATATTCGTATAATTTATTTTGATTTTTATTATTGATTGTATCTAATTTTATTTTTTGCAAAAGTAGATATAATCTTACGAACAGCCAACAGACAAAAATAATTGCTTAATAGACAAAAACAATTTGGTGTTTTTGTGAAATAGTTTATCTCTATTTTTTAGGCTTGTTATGCTGTTTGTTATATTTGTGTTTCTTTTCGAAAGATTTACTTTTTGAGCCGTTATTTTTATCCTTTTTTTTGTAGTTGGTCTTCTCTTCTTTTGGGCGGCGTGGTGTTCTGCGATTGGGTTTTGCAAAGTGAGAACTTCTATTCTCGCTTCTTTGCTTCCCCTTTTCTTTTAGAAAGTCTTTTCTTTTACCGTCGAATATATCGAACCCCCAAAGTTCGCACTTCAGGCTACCGTTGAGCATATCTATTTTATAACTTGGTTTTAGTCCTATTGCCTTCATAAGTTCGGCATCAGATGATATTATCCAAGCTTTAGCTCCTTGTGCATGGTGTTTTAACCTCTGTCCTATAGTAGAGTAGAGTGCTGTTATCTCTTTGTCTTTTAGTCTTTCTCCGTATGGTGGGTTGCTGATGATTATACATTTTTCTTCGCCAGATGGTACTTTGAAGTCTGATATGTTTTGCTGTCGAAGCGATATGTACTGGTTGAGTCCAGCTGCGGATACATTTTCTTCTGCTACGGATAAAGCCATTTTTGATAAGTCGTATCCATAGATTTTATGATTGAATTCTCTGTCTTGGGTATCGTCGTTATATATCTCCTCGAAGAGTGTTTTGTCGAAATTTTTCCATTTCTCAAACGCAAATCCTTTTCTATAAATACCTGGTGGGATATTGAGTGCTATCATTGCGGCTTCGATAAGTATTGTGCCCGAACCACACATAAAATCTATCAAAGAGCATTCGCCTCTCCAGCCCGATTTTATTATGATACCAGCAGCCAAAGCCTCGTTGATTGGTGCCTTGGTTTGCTGTTTTCTATAGCCTCGCTTGTGGAGACTTTCGCCTGAGGAGTCGAGGGATATAGTACAGTCGTTATGAGAAATATGTATGTCTATTACTATGTCTGGCGCTGCTACGCTTACAGAAGGACGGTCGCCTACACTCTCTTGAAAGAAATCTACAATAGCATCTTTAGCTTTATAGGCTACAAACTGCGAATTGTGGAAGTTTTCTGAATATACGGTAGAATTTATAGCAAAGGTCTGTTTTGTAGTTAAGTGTTGCGACCAATCTATTTTCTTGATTTCTCTATAGATATCCTCGGCGTTTTGTGCTTTGAAGTTCCCTATTTCCCATAATACACGCGAGGCTGTGCGTAGCCACATATTTGCTCTATACATTGTCGATAAATCACCCTCAAATACTACAGCCCGATTGTTTATTTGTAGGCTATCTACTCCGAGTCGTTGTATTTCTTCTGCTAATATCTCTTCAAGTCCAAGAAATGTCTTTGCTATAAACTTCATTTTGTTGTTATCTTTTTTGACTAAATAAAAAACGGACACATCTTTTTGCTCTATTAACAAGGAATTTTATGTGCCCTTTTTTACGGAAAAATTATCCTAATATATATTAGGCTCGTGGATGAGATTTTTTATAAGCCTCTTGCAGTTCGCGGAAGGTTGTATGTGTATATACCTGCGTGGAGGCAAGCGAACTATGTCCTAATAATTTCTGTACTACATTTAAGTCTGCACCCTCATTTAGTAATACTGTAGCAAAAGTATGTCTGAGAGTGTGTGGAGAATGTTTTTCGTTGGTAGTAAAAGGCTCAAGTTTCTCTACTACTACATTATATACCGCTTTGTCGTACAAGCGATTACCATTTTTTATTACAAACAAAAAATCCTCTTTCTTTGGGATGTATTTGTCTTTTAACTCCATATATTCTTTTATCTGCTTCTCCAGCGACTCGCCGAATGGCACATAGCGAACTTTATTTCGTTTTCCTAAAATTCTAACTGTCTTTCTGTCAAAATCTATATCGGCATGCTTTAGGTTGATAAGTTCTATCCTACGCATACCTGTTTGGTAGAGCATCTCTATGATTAGATTGTCGCGAGTTCCTATGAAGTCGTCTTCATTGTCTATCTCAAGCATCAATTTTTGTCTCTCTCCAAGCCTGTCCATCTCCTGTTCGGTCATAAAAGCAGGTATAGGCTGTATCTTTTTCGGCGGAATTATATTCCTCATAGGCGATACCTCTATTACCCCTTTTTTGATAAGAAACTTGTAGAAAATACGAAGTGATGACAATTTACGCCCGATAGTAGTAGCAGATGAGCCTTTTTCGTTAACCATCTTTACTATCCAATGACGAATGTCACTCCTTTCGGCACTCTCTATGTCGTTCCTACCAGTCAGCTCTTCATAGAATTTTTGGAATTGCTTTAGGTCAATGCCATAAGACAAAACAGTATGAGCCGAACGATTTTTCTCATACTGTAGATATTTTAGAAACTCCTCTAACATTTCCTATAATTATTGCTCTTCGCTTAAATGCATCTTCTGAACATACTCAGCATGCATTCTTGCTTTACGCTTCAATACAGAAGGTTTGTCGAATGCTTGACGAGAACGAAGTTCCTTTATAACACCTGTCTTTTCGTATTTGCGTTTGAATTTCTTTAGGGCTTTTTCTATGTTATCGCCCTCTTTTACTGGTACAATTATCATTTCTTACAAAAAACTATGATTGATTAAAAAATTTCGGACTGCAAAGGTAATATATTTTTTTGAATTGGCAATTTTTTATTGTAAAATATTTCTTATTCGCAATTGATGTGTCGGATAGATTATCTTATCTCTATCCTTTTGTATTAGGTGCATTTGAATCAAAAACTTTGTCAGTTTTACTCATTATCAAAAAAAAGTATTATCTTTGCAGTTCTTTGATGTATTATAAATACATTAAAAAGGTGTTCGTTTGATAGTGTTTTTACTAAAAAAGAATATAAATCAAATAATTTAATAATTAAATCACAATTAAAAAAGTAAGTTTTTTATGGAAACCAAAAAACAGACAGTAAAAGAGGTTAAGAAATCTCGTGGCGTTAGTGCCTTCATTGTAATTGTAGCGTGCCTTATACTCGCTGAATTGTTTTTCTTCTTTGTATTGGGTAACCCAAATAACTTTGAAGATGGAAATACCGATAATCATCCATTGAACCTTATGGGAACAATGTTTAAGGGCGGTTTCGTAGTGCCTTTTATTTTGACACTTTTGCTTACAGTAATCGTGCTTTCTGTAGAGCGTGCTATCGCTTTGAATAGAGCAAGAGGTAAAGGTAACTTGATTCAATTCGTAGCTAATGTAAAGAAAGAACTTTCTGCTGGTAATATTGCTGCAGCTAAAGCTTTGTGCGACAAGCAAAAAGGTTCTGTTGCTGCTATCGTAAATGCAGGTTTGGTAAAATATGGTGAGGTTGAAAACCTTGATATTCCTAAAGAGGTAAAAGTAGAGGCTATCAAAGAGGAAATCGAAGAGGCTACTGCTTTAGAATTGCCTACTATGCAGCAAAATATGAATGTTATTGCTACTATTTCTACTCTTGGTACTTTGTTCGGTCTGTTCGGTACTGTACTTGGTATGATTCGTTCGTTCCAAGCTCTTGGTCAGGCTGGTGGTGTAGACTCAATGGCTCTTTCTGTAGGTATCTCAGAGGCGTTGGTAAATACTGCTTCTGGTATCTTGACAGGTGCTTTGGCTATTATCTCTTACGGATATTATAGCAACAAGGTAGATAATATGACTTATGCTATCGAAGAGGTAAGTTTCGCTTTATCTCAAACTTACGCTGAAACTCATAATAAATAATTCCGTTGGAATAGAAGTAAAATAATTATTCCAACATAAAAAGGTTTATAGTATTTATGGGAAAAGTAAAAGTAAAGAAACAGAGTACATTCATCGATATGACTGCGATGAGTGATGTTACTGTGCTACTGCTTACTTTCTTTATGCTGACCTCAACTTTCGTAAAAAAAGAGCCTATTCAGGTAAATACTCCAGCTTCTGTGTCTGAGGTGAAAGTGCCTGAAACCAATACTGTTACTATTTTGCTTGATAAGGCAGGTAAAGTCTTCTTGGCTATGGATAATCCAGACGAATTGTTGAATACAGCAAAGAAGGTGGCTGAGTACTACAATGTTACTTTTACGCCTAAACAAGAGAGTGCTATCAGAGGTCTTACTTCTTTTGGTGTGCCTATCAGGGAGTTTCCTGATTATTTGGATAAGACTACCACAGAGCAAGACCACTTTACAAAAGAGATGCTAAAAGAGGCAAACAGTCCTCATATAGGCATTCCAAATGCAGCTTCTGAGGAGGGCGTAAAAATTGAGGCAGGCAAAATCGACCCTAAAAACGAGTTTATGGTATGGATAGAATCTGCCACTAAAGGCAAAGAAATCGGTTCTGTAAAACTCGCTATTAAAGCCGATAAAGAGACCGACTATAAGGTGGTAAAGAAAGTAATCAACGACCTTAGAGACTTGCGTCAGAACGAATATCTTTTGGTAACTAATCTAAAGACTGCTTCGGCAGAGTGATTTTTGTTTAACTAAGTATAAAAGAAAGATTAGAAATATATGTCAGAAGTACAAGTACAAGATAGTGGAGAAGGCAAAAAAGGTAGGCAAAAAAAGCATACTACGCGTGTAGACTTCACTCCTATGGTGGATATGAATATGTTGCTTATTACATTCTTTATGTTTGCAACAACCCTTTTGAAACCACAGGTGATGAATATCACAATGCCTTCACGCGATAAAGTTCAGGAAGGACAAGGCACTGAGTTTCGTAAATCCACCGCTCTTACTATCCTTTTGGCTGGCGATAATAAAATCTTTTATTATGAAGGACTTCCAGAGGGCGACCAATGGAAGGATCCAAATATATTGAAAGAGACTACGCTGGCTGAGGATGGTATCCGTCAGGTATTGATGAAGAAAAACTCGGGTACTTACGAAAAGGTACAGGAACTCAAAGTAAAGAGAAGCAAAGGACAGGTAAGCGATAAGTTTTATGACGAGGCGGTTATTAAAATCCAAGAGGAAGCTAATAAAGACTTGAAGATTGCTCCGAATGTTTTGATAAAACTTACCGATGACGCTACCTATGAAAATATGGTAGACGCGTTAGATGAAATGTTAGTCTGCAATATAGGTTTTTACCAAGTAGCAGAACTCGCTGATGGTGATAGGTATCTTCTTTATGAGAAGACAGGAAAACAACATCCTGAATACCTTACTGATAAGCAAAAGGCAGACTTAGGTATAAAGTAACTATTAAAGAGGAAGGAAAATTTTATGACTAAAGATTTTAATTTGGAGTCGCAGAAATGGCTTGATTTGATTTTTGCTAAGAAAAATAAGCAGTATGGCGCTTATGTCCTTCGCAGAGATTCTTCGAACCGCCATATCAAAGCGTTTTTAATAGTTGCTATAATAGGTATGCTCGCTATCTTCTTGCCAAAGATTATCAAGAATATGGTCCCTGCACCAGAGGTTGTAAATCAAGATGAGGCTTTCTCTCAGACTGATTTTAATACCCAGAATGATACGAAGCAAGAGCAAGAGGAGATAATAGAAATTCCTACAGAAATACCTCCAGTGCTTGAGGTTCAGTCTATTATGAATACAGAGGCTCAAATCGTAGCCGATGAGAAGATTCAGGAGGAGAACCTTATGCAAGCGGCAGATGCTCTGAAAGACCTTGATAAAGTTATATCTAATAAGACCGTGGAAGAGGGTACTAATGTAATGCCAGGAGTAGATGTTACTATCAATGAAGAGATAGTAGAGGTTGTAGAGGATACAAAAATCTATGAATGGGTACAGGTAAAACCATCATTCCCCGGTGGCGAAGAGGCTCGTTTGAAGTGGTTGAATGAGAATATCAACTATCCAACTGCTGCTGCTGAAGCCGGTATTCAAGGAACTGTTCAGGTAGGTTTCGTAGTAGAGAAAGATGGTTCTATATCTCAGGTAAAAATCCTTAAGGGCGTTCATTCTATGCTTGATAACGAGGCTTTGCGTTTGGTGCGTGGTATGCCTAAGTGGATACCAGGTAAACAAAATGGTAACGCAGTGCGTGCGTATTTTACTCAACCAATTCGTTTCGTATTGAGATAAAAACTCTGAGCCTATATGAAGTTAGAGGGAAGAGCCTTAGCACTATTTATCTTTGAGGCAGTAATGGCAGTTTTTTATTTGCTACTCGGCTTGTGGTTAATAGTAACTGATAAGGCAACCGTAATGATAGAGAATCCGACTGTAAGGATGGTAGTAGGAATACTATTCCTGATATATGGTATATTTAGAGTCTATCGCTCATTGAGAAGATTTTTATCGGGCGAATAATTAACTTTTACTCTAACTGATTTCAATAATAGAGGCTTTTGCAGATTGTATTTGTAAAAGCCTTTGTTGTGTTTTTGATAGTTATATCAAACATGTATTATAGATTTTTGCAAGCAGCAGTTTCTGTGTATTGTATTGTTTTATGTTTTTGTAAAAAAGTATTAACTTTGCAGTTTAGTTTGCCTATGTTGTTTAGGCATAAAGGCTAATGTCTCAATAAAAAATTACAGTAAAAAATCAATGGAAAATACCGTAAAAACAGATGTTTTAATCATTGGAGCAGGACCCTCTGGATTATCTACGGCTATACATTTGGCTGATTTATTTAAGGCAAATAATATCAAAAAGCAAATCATAGTAGTAGATAAAGGACAGTCGGTAGGCTCACATATACTCTCTGGAGCTGTTATCAAGCCGAAAGTGTTTGCCGAGCTTCTACCTGAGGTAAAAAACGAAGAGATACCTTTTGATAGCAAGGTGGCAAAAGACGCTATGTATATGCTTACTTGCGATAAGAATGCTATTAAAATGCCATTTCATCCGCCTTATATGGGCAATGAAGGCAATTACTGTGCTTCTTTAGGAGAGGTTTGTCGCTTCTTAGCTTCCAAAGCTACCGAACGAGGTGTTGAGATTTATACTTCTTTTGCTATGAGCGAATTGTTGTATGGAGATGACGGTAAGGTGAGAGGTGCAAAGTGTATAGATACGGGATTAAATCATCACGGTGAAAAACTTGAAAATTTTGTTGAGGGTACTTCCGTAGAGGCACATATTACTATTTTGGCTGAAGGAACACGCGGTAGCTTATCCAAAAAATTGATAGAAAAACATAATCTTCACGAAGGAAGAAATCCACAAATTTATTCTCTTGGTTGCAAGGAGCTTTTTTCTGTGCCAGAGGGAACTATCGGTGCAGGCGATGTATATCATACTATGGGATTCCCTGCAATGAAAGATGGTGTGTTTGGCGGAGGTTTTATCTATGGATTAAAAAACAATAGAGTAGCTATAGGACTTGTACTTGGTCTAGATTTTGCTGATCCTACATACGATGTGTTTCGTGCTTTTCAGATTTGGAAGACTCATCCATTTGTTGAAAAGTTTATAAAAAATGGCAAATTGCTTGAATATGGTGCTAAAACTTTGCCTGAGGGTGGCTTTTACTCTCTGACTAAATATTATACAGACGGAGCGATGATAGTAGGAGACTCGGCTGGTTTTCTTGCTATGCCTGCTTTGAAGGGGGTGCATCTGGCTATGTATTCTGGTATGGCTGTTGCTAAAGCAGCTGTAGAGGCATTTAAGAAAAATGATTTTTCTGCTAAAATTCTTAGTAAATATGAGGAGTATGTGGAGAAATCTCCTATATATTCGGAGTTGTATAAATGCAGGAATTTCCGTCAGGGGTTTGAGCATGGTACTTTTGCTGGAATGTTCAATTTTGGTACCCAGCTACTTACAGGTGGTGCTGGCTTTAGAGGTAGGCTTGCTACTCATTCCGATGCCGAGCATACTAAGCCATTAGCTTATTTCTCTAAAGCAACTTTCAAAGAAAAGTATGCTTCTTTTGATATCGATAAGCCATATTGCTTCAGTAAAGTCGACGATGTGTTCTATTCTGCTACTCAGCACGACGAGGAGCAAATAGTACATCTACATTTGCAAGATAAAGAAAAATATGCTTTGGAAAATATTGAAAAATATGACGCTCCATGTCAATACTATTGTCCAGCAGAGGTTTATGAACTTCATACTGACAAAAATACTGGTCATAAAGAGTTGCGTATCCATTCGGAGAATTGTGTGCATTGCAAGACTTGCGATATTAAAGAGCCGTTTGGTGCTATTACATGGAATGTGCCAAACGGAGGTAACGGACCAGACTACAAATATATGTAATTAAGGAAGAAAAAAATCATATTTGAAAAATGGCATTGACAATCATATCGTTAATTAAGCAAGTTCCATTGCCTTCTGAGATGAAAATGGGCGATGACGGACTTATGGATAGAACAAAAGCGAAATCTATCATTAATATAGACTGCCAGTTCGGACTTGAGGCTGGATTACAACTCAAAAAGCGTTATCCAGATGCTCGTATGATAGTATGCTCTATGGGACCTCAGTCGTTTGAGCAGGCTCTTAAGACATCTATCTCTATGGGATACGATGAGGCTTATCTATTGTCAGATAGAAAACTTGGTGGCTCAGATACTTTTGCTACAGGTCTTGCTATATCTACTATGCTTAAAGATTTGGGTTTTAATAAAGACGACAAGGAAAATCCATTTATCATTCTCGCAGGTCGTCAGTCGTCTGATGGAGATACTGCACATGTGCCATCTCAGGTAGCGGAGGCTATGGGGATTCCACAGGCTACTTTTGTGGAGCGTATTGAGGCTAATGCAGATGGCTCTATTACTGCTCGTCGTATTATTGAGGGCGGTTATCAGTTGCTTCGTCTTCCTATACCTTGTGTTATATCCTTTACTCCTACTGGAATTAAGCCTCGTAAGCCATCTTTGCTTGGAGCGATGAAGGCTCGTCATTCGGAGATTACAGTAAAAGGAGTTGCTGATATAAATATGCCAGAAGAACATCAAAAGTTGATTGGTATCAATGGCTCGCCTACGCTTGTAGCAGGCGTGGAAAATATAGAGTCTGACCGTCCGCCAGTAATGATGGCAAATGGTGCTAACGAGGAACAGCTTGTTCAGTCTCTTATAGATAATATCAAAACAGGCGGTAATCAGTTAGTAAAAAAAGAGGCAAAATTTAAAAAAGAGGTTGATACTACTGGACTTGAAGTTGTAGATTTGCGTGGTGATAATAAAGGTATTCTTACATGGGCTGAAGTGGTTGGTGATAAAATCGGTCGTCCTTCACTTGAGCTTCTTACGCCTGCTCGCCATTTGTCCGAACAACTTGGCGGAGATACCAAGATTACTACAGTGTTGATTGGTAAAAATGTAAAGCATTTAGCCAAAGACCTATTTGAACATGGGGCAGACGAAGTTGTGCTTGTGGAAAATGATAAACTTGAAGAGTATCTTATTCTGCCGTTTGCTGATATTATTACTCAAATTATAAAAGAGCGTCGACCAGAGATAGCACTTTTTGCTGCGACTACGGCAGGTCGAGAACTTGCGCCACGCGTAGGTATGAAGACAGGATCTGGTGTTACAGCTGACTGTACTGCACTTGAAATAGGTGATTATGTAGATAAGAAAAATTCTTGTATTGTTCGTCCTATATTACATAGTCGTCGTCCTACTTTTGGAGATAGTAAGTTGGCTACAATTCTCGGCTTTGTATATCCGCAGATTTCCACAGCTCGTGCTGGCACTTTTGCAGTACCAGAGGTACAAGTAGGCAGACAAGGAAACCTTATAGAATTCTCACCTGTATTGAAAGATGAAGATTTTGTAACTTCTATAATAGAGACAGTGCGTGGCGAAGGAGGTTTGGCGTCTTTATTTGAGGCTGATATTATTGTGGCTGGAGGTCGTGGAGCCGTTTCTGATGAGTTGAAGTTGGTCAAAGACCTTGCAGAGGCATTGAAGCAACAAGGATATAAGGCGGAATGGGCTGCAAGCCGTGTAGTAGTAGATGAGGGGTATGCTGAATATGCTCGCCAGATTGGTCAGACAGGTAAGACTGTTCGTCCTAAGGTTTATGTATCTATTGGTATTAGTGGAGCTATTCAACATATTGCTGGTATCAAGGAGTCGGGTAAAATCGTGGCTATAGACCACAATCCAAAGGCAAGTGTATTTAGATATGCAGATTTCGGACTTGTAGGAGAGTATCAGGATATTGTGCCAGAACTCATAGAGAGAGTGAAGAAGGGATTTGCTTTTGGATTAGAAAAATAATATGATTAGTATTCTAAACAAAAAGTCTTGAAACTCATAGTTTTAAGACTTTTTGTTTGATAAGTGCTTTTTTGTCATAGTGGTGTCCTAAAAAATTTGGTGGGGTGAGGAAAAAGTATTAACTTTGCACTTTGTTTTTAGAAAGTTAGTGTTCAATTAATTAAGGAGGATATTGTCATAGCAAACAATTTCAACAATCGTAGAAACCAAGAGGAGAGATATCGTATAAATGAAGATATAAATAATGTGTCTCGCGTACGCTTGGTTGGTGATAATGTAGAACAAGGTGTTTATATGTTTGAGCGTGCCTTGTCGAAGGCTGAGGATATGGGGCTTGATTTAGTAGAGATTTCGCCTAATGCAGACCCTCCTGTTTGCCGAATTGTAGATTATCAGAAGTTCTTATACCAACTCAAAAAGAAAGAGAAGGAAAATAAGGCTAATGCAGTAAAGACTGTGGTAAAAGAGATACGATTTGGTCCACAGACAGATGAACACGATTATCAATTTAAGCTTAAGCACGCTCAAAACTTTCTAAAAGAGGGTAATAAAGTAAAGGCTTCTGTATTCTTCCGTGGGCGTTCGATTATGTTTAAGGAGCAGGGCGAGGAGCTCTTAGCGAGGTTTATTGCTGATTTGGAGGATTTAGCTAAGGCAGATAATACTCCAAAGCTTGAAGGAAAGCGAATGATAGTAAATATATCGCCGAAAGGTAAAAAATAGATTAAGTATAAATTTAATAAATTAAGTAGAAAAATGGCTAAAATGAAGACTAATTCCGGTGCCAAAAAGAGGTTTGCCCTTACCGGAACAGGTAAAGTAAAATGCAAACACGCCTTCAAAAGTCACATCTTGACTAAGAAGACTAAAAAGCAGAAGCGTAATCTTACTCATACTGGCGTAGTTCATACTGCTGATGAGAATAATGTAAAAGCAATGTTGGGTTTGCGTTAAAAAACAAAAGTATTATTCAAAATAGTTATTAACAGAATGTTCAGTAAAAAAGAATTGCCGTTTAGAGCAAAGCACTGACTTTCAAAAAAAGAATTAAAAAAATTATGCCAAGATCAGTAAATCATGTTGCTTCAAGAGCAAAAAGAAAAAGAATTCTAAAACTTACCAGAGGTTATTTTGGCGCAAGGCGCAATGTCTGGACTATCGCGAAAAATACTTGGGAGAAAGGTCTCCAATATGCTTATCGTGATAGAAAAAATAAAAAGCGTAACTTCCGTGCTTTGTGGATACAGCGTATAAATGCAGCTGCTCGCCTTGAGGGCTATTCTTATTCGCAACTTATGGGTGCGTTGCACAAGGCTGGTATCAATATAAACCGTAAGGTGCTTGCAGATTTAGCAATGAATAACAATGAAGCTTTTGTTGCTATCGTAAAGCAGGCTAAAAACTCTAAGTAGTCTTTTTATAAGACAATATGAAATTGTAGACAAGCACTTCTGTGGATGGAAGGCTTGTCTTTTTTTGTGCTTTGCTTGATGTAGGCTCTTTTGAGGTGTTGTTTTTATTTGCTAAGATAGTTTGAAAAAAAAATGCTACATTTGCAGGTTGATATAGTATAGAAAAATTGTGGGAGAAGTTGATTATCCATCGACATTGTTAGAGAATTTAGTGGAGGAGTTACACAAACTACCGGGGGTAGGAAAGAAAACAGCACTTCGCTACGCTCTGCATTTATTGAAGATAGAGGAATCTGAAGCATTGGCTTTGGGGAGGTCGATACTTAGATTTAGAGAAGAGGTGTCGCGTTGCGGAGAGTGTCATAGCGTATGTGATGCAGATTATTGTTCGATATGTCAAAATCCTAAAAGAGACCATTCTGTAGTCTGTGTAGTGGAGAGTGTAGCTGATGTAATGGCAATAGAAAATACCTCGCAATTTTCTGGGGTGTATCATGTTTTGGGGGGAGTAATCTCGCCTATGAATGGAGTAAGTCCTGCAGATTTGGAGATAGCGTCGCTTATAGAGCGTGTAGAAGCAGGTGGAGTATCGGAGGTAATACTTGCTCTATCTCCTGATATGGAAGGAGATACCACTTGCTTGTATATATATAAGAAACTTGCTGTTTTTCAGGTAGAAGTATCTACTATAGCTCGTGGTGTGGCGATAGGTAACTCTTTGGAATATGCGGACGAAATTACGCTTGGTAGAAGCATTGTAAATAGAGTAAAATATAAAGTTTAGATAAGGTGTTTGAAAAAGTTCATAGTAAACTTAAGAGAAATTTTGGGGTAGCGGTAGCCATTGCTGCTTTTCATGTTTTTTTAGGTTGGTATTTGTCACAAAGTTGGACGGAGAGTGGAGTAGGAGAGTATTCTACAATGCTTAAAACTATAGTAATACTTTTTGTGTTGATATCTATTCCTCTGACGCTAAAACTTTTTAGTCAGCAGTTGCAAAAAATTGCTTTAATTTCCGACGAAAATTTGCAGGAAAAAAAATATATTTTAGCCTCTCGTCTAAGGGTGCTTATAGTACTTATAGGTCTTATTGCTTCTATAATGTGCTATTTTCTTGAGGCGATGAAAGATATGCTTTATGTAGTGGCTATAGAGGTTGTAATTTTATTGCTTTGTCTGCCTACAGAGAAACGAGTGCGTGGAGAAATTGCTGTTTTTGAACATTTAGAAGAAGAAAAGAATAGATAGATTTATGGTAATAGCGGTAGATTTCGACGGAACGATAGTAGAAGAGGCTTATCCTAGTATTGGTCGCCCTATACCTTTTGCTATTGATGTATTGAAAAAACTGATAGAGGAAGAACACCATATATTGATATTATGGACTGTCCGTGAAGGGCGTTTGCTTGAGGAGGCTGTAGAGTATTGTAGAGCAAGAGGTGTAGAATTTTATGCTATAAATAAACTACATCCTGATGATGCAGATTCACTTCGTAGCCGTAAAATTGCTGTAGATATGTTTATTGACGACCGCAATGTAGGTGGCTTGCCAGATTGGGGATTAATTTATCAGATGATAACTAAAAAGCAGACTTGGCAAAATGTCTTTTCTCATAGCGAACCTATTGTGAATGATAAAAAAAGAGGATTCTTCAAAAAGATTTTTTCGTAATAAACCTAAATAATATATACAAATGATACAAAGAATACAATCTATTTATTTATTGATAGTTGCCGTGTTGGGCGTGATAGCTATTTTTATGCCAATGAAGCCAGAAGGAGAGTTGCTATATTGGGATAAAATTTTTGGAGTAGAGATATTTTTAGCCATTTTAGTGCCTGTCATTTCATTAGTTACTATTTTTTTATATAAGTGGCGTAAGGTCCAGATAGGTTTCTGCTTCGCCTCTATATTGGTAACTTTGGTATTGATGTTGCTTCAGATTATTGTAATGATAAAATTTGCTATACCTGCTATTGCTTTGATATTTAGTGGATTATGTTTAGTTTTTATTGTGTTGGCTATTTTTGCTATTCGTCGAGACGAAAACTTAGTAAAGTCGCTTGATAGATTGAGGTAATTAAGAGTAAAAACAAAAAATTATGAAAAGACTCTGGTTGTTATTGGTATATATATCTTTCAGTATATGTTCTTTTTCTCAAGGATTTAATAGTAATGGACTTTATGGAGCTAGAAGTCAGACTATGATAGGGGTAGGTTTGTCTGGTGGATTAGATTACTATTTTGGAGATGTGGAGTATAATGAAGGAATATTCAAAGGGGGTGAAACGCAGATAGGTTATTTTGGCCAAGTTTGTTTTTTGTATGCGCCTATGTCATACATTAATCTGCGTTTGAATACTAATTGTGGTATTCTTCGTGGTAAATCATCTGTTTATGCCTTTTCTTCTGTATTTTTAGAACCTAATTTTTGTGTTGAGTACCATCCATTGTCTGTTTTTTATACAAATGATATATATTTATTTGCGGGAGTTGGTCTTAATATAAGTAAGATAGATTCGTATGATTTTGCTGATTTTTCTCTATCAACATCAGCTTATGTTCCTGTATTGCCAATAGGATTAGGGTATCAGTATAATTTTGATAATGGTCTACAACTTGGCGTTGAACTATCAGGTAGATTAGCTTTGATGGATAGGGCAGATAAGAATCTTGATGCATATCCATTTACTATAAACGG